>Ga0073934_10002325_pt1 | contig 40370 bp, 40 predicted proteins | sample LarsenN4metaG_FD_76834 | JGI IMG/M metagenome (GOLD analysis project Ga0073934, IMG submission 76834) | Hot spring sediment bacterial and archeal communities from British Columbia, Canada, to study Microbial Dark Matter (Phase II) - Larsen... ...
CAGATCATAATAAAGCCTGATGTTCGCCTGGCATTCAAGGTCGTTTTCCTCGATAAATTCGGACATAGTCAGAATAAATTCAATCAGAGATGGCCGCGATAGACAAGTAGTAACCTTGGGTCTTATTCTTCATTAAGCAGACCATGAGCAGATACACTGTTTATCTCGATACCCTTGCCGAAACGAATAATATCGCCGGCGCGGCTTTGTTTTTTCGCCGGACGGCGTTTGTTTTTCTTCTGGTGATGGCAGCGGCCGCTCCGCATTCGATTGCGGCAACTCAAACGGCCTGGCTTATTGGGATGACTTCGTGGATCATCGGACTTTTTTTTGGGCCGGCCCAAAAGTTGAAATTTGGCTTTCCGGGGCGGCTTCTTGCAGCTTTTTTTATCTGGTCGGCTGTCAGCTCGGCTCTCTCCTACGAACCGTATGTTTCGATAGACAAGCTTCGCGGTGTCTCCGTGTTTCTATTATTTCCGTATGTTTTGAATGTTGTCAGAAATAAAAAAGCTGTTTATCTCTGTGCCGCAATTCTTTTATGCTCCGCATTGATCAGCAGTGCCTGGACGCCGGTACAAAAAATCATCGGCCGCGGAATCGAAGTTCACAATCTCAATCCTGATGGCATTCTGGCCGCCAAAGGCCTTGCGGACGGAGACACTATTCTGGCCGTTAATGGCGTAAAAACAACGCACCCGGAAGAGGTTTTACGGCAAATCGAAACAGCCGGTTTTAGCAGGATTGATGTTTACCGTACGGATGCCCCGTTTACGGTAACCGTCAAAAGCGACGAAATTCCGGCCGGCCCCGAATCGGCTAACCAACGCCTCGGGTTCGAATCTTTCAACCGTAGCAGCAATTTTCGCGCAGCCGGTTTTTACGGGCATTATACGACCTTTGCCGAATCTTTGCAGTTGATTGCATCGCTTTGTCTGGGCCTTTTGATTGCGGCATTGCGGGGTGGTGCCGACCGCAAGATCATCGCTGCCCTTGCCGGAGCGATTTTGCTGTTTTTACTTGCACTTTTGCTGACCGTAACGCGCGGTTCGCAAGCTGCTTTTCTGCTCTCGGCATTTACAATGGTCGCCTTTGGCGGCGGTAAACGATTTTTTATTTCAGCTCTGGCAATTGCTTTGCCCATTGCGCTTGTCGGTCTTTTAATTTTGCATGGTCAGCGCGGTGTCGGATTTGCGGACTCACGCGATGGTTCTATTCAATATCGCCAGATGATGTGGCGCGACGGGATTCGGCTTTTGACTGAGTCACGACGAAATCTTTTTTACGGCGTCGGGATGGATTCGATAAAAACTCATTGGAGCGAATGGGGACTTTTTGACAAAGGCTGGCAGCCAATGGGACATTTTCATTCTACGCCTATTCAGATAGCCGTCGAACGCGGACTGCCGGCTCTTCTGATCTGGCTTGCGGTTATCGGCGTCTTTGCACGTAAACTCTGGTGCGGTATCAGATCCGCTCCCATCGAAGAATGGGCTTCGCGAGGCATATTGGTGGGGTGTTTTGGCGAATTATTAGGCTTTTTTGCCGGAGGATTTGTTCATTACAATCTCGGGGATACCGAAGTAGCCATGATTTTCTATTTTCTGATGGGAATTTCGGTAAGACTTGCTGACGAAATGAACGAAAAAAAGACTGTGTAATTCAAATCCCTTTGATCATGCGGCAATGGATTTCTGCAGATACATAACCTCTTCGGCGTCATCGCCAATTGCTTCGACCGGACAGGCATTCATAGCTTCGATACAGAGTCGGAGTTCATCTTCGGTTTCGGGCTGTTTATAAACATAGGAATACGCACCGCAATCATTACGTCTAAAATTAGACGGCGCCGTATCACGGCATACATCGCAATCAATACAATTGCTGTCAACGTAGAATCTGCCGGGTGCATTATCCGTAAACTTTTCGTTTGCTGACGCCATAATTTCCATGTAAACTGCCCGACTTTTCAATTTGATATTTCAGTCATTTCAATCATTCGCGCCAGGGCAAGATTGGCAAAGTGTTTTGTCTCGTCATCTACGATGATTTCGTTGACAACTATGCCTTCTGCAAGGTTCTCCATTGCCCAGGCGAGATTTTCCGGAGCGATACGATACATCGTTGCGCACATACATAAATCCGGCGCAAGCAAATGTATTTCCTTGTCAGGAAAGCGCTGTTTCAGGCGGTTGACGAGATTTACCTCGGTTCCGATTGCCCATTTGGAACCCGCCGGCGCGTTTTCGACGGTTTTGATTATATACGAAGTAGAGCCGTCCAGATCGCTAAGTTCTACTACCTCCCTGGTACACTCCGGATGAACAAGCACTTTTATGTCCGGAATTTCCTTGCGTATTTTTTCTACGTGCCATGGTTTGAAACGGCCGTGTACCGAGCAGTGGCCACGCCAAAGTATCAACTTGGCGGAATGCAATTGTTCGGGCGTATTTCCGCCAAGTTCCTGATGCGGATCCCAAACAACCATCTTTTCGGCCGGTATTCCGAATTTTGCACCGGTATTTCTGCCCAGGTGCTGGTCCGGGAAAAAGAACATTTTGTCGTAGTTGCGAAGATAAACGTCGAATAGTTTTACGGCGTTGGACGACGTGCAGACGACGCCGCCATTTCGGCCACAAAAAGCTTTTATCGCGGCCGATGAGTTCATATAGGTAATCGGAGCCACGCGGCTGTCAAGTACACCGATTTCGGCTAACTGCTCCCAGGCTTCCTCAACCTGATCTATTGAAGCCATGTCCGCCATCGAACATCCCGCACCCAGATCAGGCAAAATTACTCTTTGCTCCGGCTTACCTAAAATATCCGCTGACTCTGCCATAAAGTGGACGCCGCAAAAGACTATGAATTCGGCTTCAGTTCTGGATGCCATCACTGACAGTTGATAGGAATCACCCGTCAGATCGGCGTGCCTTACTACGTCATCGCGTTGGTAATGATGACCCAGAATTACCACGCGGCGGCCAAGCCGCTCGCGGGCAGACTCAATCCTCTCCGCTATCTCCGCATCGCTCAAAAGCAGGTAATCTTCCAGCGGACGTGTTTGCTCGAGTGTTGCCGTCATATCTTCAGGCTCCAAAAGAAAATGATTGCACTTTGCTCACCGGCAATCAAGGCCGGATTGTAATTGAAGGGCATAAAAAACGGGCTGACCGGTTTGTCCCGGCCAGCCCGTCGGTTTATGACAAATGGAAAACTAGATAATACGGCCGCGGGTTGCCCAATCGCCAAGCGTAAGCGGCGCGGGTAGGGTTCGCCGCAGAATCCGCACGTCCGGTTGCGCGGGCGGCAATTCCTGCATGGGTTTTACCGCTTCGGCGGCAGTTTTAATCGTCTGCCGTTTACCGTTTCGTATAACTGTCAGAGTAATTTCGCCATCTTGTTTTGCATTTATTGCAGAAATCAGATCATCCGTATCTTTTACGGATTTTCCATTGGCTTCGACAATGACGTCACCGGCTGTGATGCCCGCTTTTTGTGCAGGTGAACCATCGCGCACCTCGCTGACAAGCACTCCGCCCTCAACCTTGAAGAATTTGCTCAGCTGATCGGTCAGCGGCAATACCGAAACGCCAATTTGCCGTCTTGGTAACAGCATTGGACGTGCCGGTAATTCTTCCATGCGTTCGAGATAATCGCGAAGCCTTTTTTCTGCTTCGCGCAGATCAGGAGCAGAATTTGCCGGATCTCCAAATACACCTTCACCTATTTTGGGCAACGGACGTCGGCCAATCGTTACGGTAATCTCACGCTCGGTTCCATCGCGGTAAACCGTCAGCCTTGCTTCGTGGTCGGGGGCAATTTCGGAAATCAATCGGGTCAGTTTTCTCGTTCCGGTTACTTCTTCGCCGTTGATTCGCAATATCACGTCGCCTTCCCTGAGCCCTGCAGAAGCGGCGGGTGAGCCATGGATTACTTTGCTGACAGCAACGCCGCGTACGGCTGCAAGACCAAATTTTGCAAAGTTCTGGCGTGTTACTTCTTCGGTCTGGACTCCGAGGTAGCCGCTCTCGCTATCGAAAACAGTCCACGAAAATGCACCGCCCGAAGGTGCCGTCGGTTTGGGCGGTTCTTGTGCGAAAACGCCTGCTGCAAGAACCAAAATAATCAATGCGGAAAATGACTTGGGCATTAGCAATATACCTCCAAACAGAGTTTGAGTTTATGATGCAAGCCACTGTGGCTATGATTTTTTTGGTGCAATTAATGAGATATTTGGTTGCCCGAACGTGAAGTCAAAAGAGTTATTTGAGACGCTCGAGACGCCGCGCCGCTTCTTCGAGTGTCTCGTCCTTTTTGCAAAAACAGAAACGGACCTGCTTCGAACCATTGACGGGATTTGAATAAAATGACGAACCGGGAACCGCCGCAACGCCGATTTTCTGAATCAAATGTTTCGTAAATTCAACATCATTGGCAAAACCGAATGCCGAAATATCTGCCATTACATAATATGCGCCTTCAGGGTAATCACAGCCGAAACCGGCCTGACGCAAAACAGGTATCAGAAAATCCCTTTTACGGCGGTATTCTTTCTGTAAATTTATGTAGTATTCCGGCGGGAGGCTCAAGGCATAGGCTCCCGCATGTTGAAGCGGATTGGCCGCACCGACGGTCAAAAAATCATGGACTTTTCGTATTGCATTTGTGATATCCGCCGGAGCAATGCACCAGCCGACGCGCCAGCCCGTAACTGAATAAGTTTTTGAAAGTGAATTGACTACTACGGTTCGGTCGCGCATTCCCTCAATTGTCGCCATCGAAATGTGTTCCAGCGGGTCGCCGTCTTCGTCTATTTCGTAGGTTATATGCTCGTAGATTTCATCCGTAAGACAAATTGCGTCATATTCTTTGCATAAATCAGCGATAAAGGTAAGCTCTTCGCGGGTAAAAACCTTGCCGGTCGGGTTATTCGGATTACAGATTATGATCGCTTTCGTCCGTTCGTTGAATGCAGCTTTCAGCTCCTCACGATCAAAAACAAAGCCATTCGGTGCCCGATAGAGCGGGACATGGCGGGGTATAGCATCCGATAAAATGGCGTCCGGAGCATAGTTTTCGTAAAACGGTTCGAAAACTATCACCTCATCTCCGGGATTTACGGTGGCAAGCAAGGCCGCAATCATACCTTCGGTTGAACCGCAGGTAACCGTAATCTCACTCTCCGGGTCAATATCGAGCCCGAGAAACCACATTGTTTTTTTTGCTATCGCATCGCGAAACTCCTTTACGCCCCAGGTTACTGCGTATTGATTATGATCTGTGGCAATGGCCTGCATTGCCTTCTTTTTGATTTCTTCGGGAGCAGGCCAATCCGGAAAACCCTGCCCGAGATTAACGGCGCCGTATTTCGCAGCCTCACGGCTCATTTCACGGATAACGGATTCGGTAAAGGCAGCCGCCTTTTTGGAGATCCGTGTACTAAACGGTTTCGGTTGCATAGAAATCAATTATGACACGACCGCATTATTCGACCAGACGCAGCCGCGGCGAACTTGTAATACCTGCGGACTTATCTTCCGGAGCAGCCGGCAGCATGTCAGCATCAGGCATATCAACGGTGGCTTCCGGCAGGTGATGATTCAGCATTCTACGGATTGCGGCATCATCTGCGGCAGATACCGCACGCCGCAGGTCTGCAAGCATTGCGGAAACTGCCTCGGAAGAATATGTTGCGATTTTGCCGATAAAAACCTTCGGGTGTTCGGTGCGGACAAGGTTTTCGCCTGTCATTTCCAGTTCTTCGAATATTTTTTCGCCCGGGCGTGCTCCCGTGAAAACAATCTCTATGTCTTCATAGGGCGTAAGACCTGAGAGGCGTATCATATCTTCTGCAAGGTCAAGTATCCGCACCGGTTCGCCCATATCCAGCACGAATATCTCACCGCCTTTGCCTAGAGCGCCGGCCTGAATCACCAGCTGGGAAGCCTCGGGGATTGTCATAAAATAGCGGGTCATCTTTGGATCGGTAACGGTTACCGGTCCGCCTTTGCGGATTTGCTCGGCAAAAATAGGCACTGCGGAACCGGCCGAGCCGAGGACGTTGCCGAAACGCACAGCGACAAAAGCGGTTTTGTAGCGTGTGCCGAGATCCTGCAAAACGATTTCCGCCGCACGCTTTGTCGCTCCCATCACCGACGCAGGATTGACCGCTTTATCGGTAGAAACGAGGACAAAACTCCGGACACCTGATTCACCGGCTAATTCCCCAAGCAGACGCGTAGCAAAAATATTGTTTTTAACCGCCTCGGTCGTATTTATCTCCATCAGCGGTACGTGCTTATGAGCTGCTGCGTGGAAAACTATTTCCGGCCGGTAGGTCTCAAAAATCGCACCCATCCGCTCCCGATCGCAAATATCCGCAATCAACGGGACACGGGCGATGGGAAATTCCGATGTCTGTATCTCACGATCAATCTCGAACAGCCCGAATTCGTAGCGCTCGACGAGCAGGATTTTACCCGGCCTGTAGCGGCCAATCTGTCTTACGAGTTCCGCACCGATGGAGCCGCCGGCTCCCGTTACCATTATCGTTCGTCCGGCCAGATAATGTTCTATGTTTTCATCAAGCAGCCTGACCGGTTCGCGGCCGAGCAGATCCTCTATGCTGACATCTCTTACGCGCGAAATTGAGTGTCTGCCCTCCGCAAGTTCATTCAGCGCGGGTACGATTCGCGTTTTCAGCCCGAGAGATGTACATAATTCGATCAATCTGCGTATTTCGCGACCCTGTGCGTTATCCAGCGTAATAACCGCCTGTGTTACCGAAAGTTCCCCCGCGATGCGGCCCAGATCGCCAGTTGTCCCGAGCACCTTTAGCCCTGCGACGCGTCCGCCGACTTTATGCACATCGTCATCAATAAAACCGCGAACATCCAGTTCGGAATCGGCACGTCCGGAAACCTCCCGAGCCAGCGATGCGCCGGTTCGGCCGGCACCGATTAGCAGCGTCGGGGTGCGTTTTCGCCGCATTAGACGTGAAGCAGCGGCATTCTTTTCGTTAAATTCGTAAAGAATCCGGCGAAGTACCCTGATACCCAGAAGCCCGCCAAAGCCGAGAACCGTTTGTATCAAAATCACGGATATCGGAATCTGCCAGAGATTAAAGGCTGTAAAACCCAGAATAAAACGGAAGCTCAACAGTATTGCAGCCGAAATAGAAGCCGCACCGGCAAAAATCTTGATGTCGCCGATGCTGACGTAACGCCAGATAATCGAATACGCACCGATCAGGTATAAGACAGAAAATTCAATGAACAGAACGAAGAATACCTGTGTCAGAGCGACTTCAGGAAAAAATACATTTATCTGGACGTTTATCGCAGGAAGATAGGCCAGAATAAAGGCGGCGCACAATACCACTACATCAGCCAGAAATTGTGCCGGCCCACGCAAAATAGAAAATGTCTTACCCGCTTGCTTAATCGTAATAACCTCTTTGCGGCATTTCGCCGTGGTGGGAGAAAACTTTTTGTGTCAGGCGACCATGATAACATTCTTCGCAGGACAAAAAGAAACGAAAAATGGCCTGTCCGGCCCTGACTCTATGGACAACCCGACCTGCATAATATTGAATCAATTGAGTTTCTGGTCTACTCTAAATCTTCGGATGTTTTCTTTTAATGCCGGATATACTTAATTCTATGTTTCGTAACGCAGTCCTGACAACTTTTATTTTTTTTCTGGTCTTCTCTTTCACTTCGCTGCAAGCCCAAAATGATGATGCCCGCGGCGGCTATCTCATAGGTCCAGGCGATGAAATCACCGGCAAGGTGCTCGGCGAACCGCAATTCGACTTTGTCGCTACGGTAGATGAAGACGGCCGTATTGAAGTGCCTTTCTTCGACAAGCCGGTAGATGCCCGCTGCAAAACAGAGCGTGAATTGCGGTCAGAGATAAGTAAATTGCTGGCACGCTATCTGAAAAATCCCCAGCTCAGCCTGCGTGTAACGAAACGTAACAGCCGTCCTCCGGTCAGCATTTACGGCGAAGTGCGGCAGCAGCAGCAAGTAGAACTGACCCGTCGCGCATACCTGCTCGAACTTATTTCGTTTGCCGGCGGTGTAACGGAAAAAAGTGGCGGTGTCGTCCAGGTTTTCAGGCCGCGGCCTCCTCTGTGCTCAACACCGGACGGACAAAATGACTGGGCTGTCTCCAAAGATGCGGGTCTCGGAGTGCCTTCGCGAATGTACAGCCTTGCAAGTCTCCGGCAGGGACGCGAGGAAGCGAATCCGGAAATTCTCCCGGGTGATATTATCGTTGTGCCAAAGGCATCGCCTGTCTATGTTACGGGCGAGGTCGTTCGTCCCGGAGAAATATCTATTCCGGAAGGCGGCCTTCCCTTGACACAGGCAATCGCTATGGCCAGCGGCATTACGCGCGAAGCGAAAACGAAAAACGTCAAAATCTACAGAAGAAAAACCGGCTCCGCGGAACCGGAAGTTATAACCGTAAATTTGGATGAGATCAAGAAAGGTGCCGTTGCCGAGCCGATGCTGATGCCTTTCGATATAGTAGAAGTTGACAAAGCTAAAAAATCAATCGGCGATATACTGCTCGAAGCCGTAACCGGTATCCCGAGCCGGATCCCGATCCCAATCAGGCCTTTTTAACTTTTAACTTAAGCCTTTTGTCTTGATTACGGTAATCAGCCGCCCCTTTCATTTATTTTGCGCGGGCGGCAAATTCCCTTTCCGCATCGCTGTACATGCGGTCAATCACATCCTTGTATTTTTCGTCGATTACTCTTCGTTTTAATTTTAATGTCGGTGTCAATTCGCCGCCCTCTACGCTGAATTCCTTATCCAGCAGTTCGAAAGCCTTGATGGTCTCAAAACGCGACAGACCTTTGTTGATTTCATCAATCTGGCGGCGAAACAGGCTGCGGATCCGCTCATCGCGGCAATACTCGGCGGGCTTCATCGGCTTGAATCCCTTATGAATTGCATAGGAATCCAGCATTTCGAAATTCGGCACTATCAATGCGGCGGCGAATTTTCTGCCATTTCCTATCAAAGCCGCCTGGCTGACGAACCGTGATGCGACGATTTTCTGCTCGATCGGTGATGGAGCGATGTATTTGCCGCCGGAGGTTTTAAACAATTCTTTTTTCCGATCTGTAATAATGAGAAATCCGTCTTCATCTATGCGGCCGATGTCTCCGGTCCGAAACCATCCGTCATCGGTAAAAGCTTCTTTTGTGGCTTCCGGCTTGTTGTAATAGCCGAGCATTACTCCCGGCCCGAGTGCTTCGATTTCGCCGTCTTCAGCTATGCGTACGCTGACATTGCGAATTGGCCGGCCGACCGTGCCCAGTTTGCAGGCATACGGATTATTGGACGAAATCACGGGAGAAGTCTCCGTAAGGCCGTAACCCTGCATAATCGGAATACCTGCCCCGTTGAAAATCAAGTAGATTTCATCCGAGAGAGCCGCACCGCCCGTGATGCAAAACCGCAGCCTGCCTCCAAAAAATTCCCGTAATTTTTTATAGATCAGACGGTCGCATACAGCATGGGCGATACCGACCCCGATTGACGGCTTTTGCCTTTTTTCAATTGCAAGCGCATAGCTTTTGGCGACATCTATGGCAAAATCGAAAATCTTCTCCCGTATGCCGCCTGTAAGCGCCGCCTGAAGTTTAGCTCTGGCATAGACCTTTTCGAATATGCGCGGAACGCCGACGAAAATCGTCGGGCGCACTTCGGCCAGGTTTTCCGGGACGCGTTCGACCGATTCGGCATAGAAAACCCGCATCCCGTTGAAGATATAAAGATACATTGCCGAACGTTCGAAAATATGCGAGAGCGGCAACACCGACAACGGACAATCGCCTTTGGCAAAATCATATTTTTCGCCTGCATCAATAACGTTTGAAATTATGTTGCAATGCGTGAGCATTACGCCTTTCGGTTCGCCGGTAGTTCCGCTTGTATAGATAAGCGTCGCTATATCGGTTTGTCTGATGTCCAGTTTGTCGATATCGTCGCTGTTTTCTTTTGCGGTGTCGCTCCCGCCGGCTTCAAGTTCAGCCAATGAGATAGAACCCGGAGGCATTTCTGAGGGCGGCTGAAAAAAAATGATTTTTTCTATTGCGGCACATTGCGGCAAAATTCCGGCAATCCTGCGGTAGAGTTCTTCATTTTCAATAAAAATTACGCGTGAACCCGAATCGCGGATAATATACTCGACCGATTCCGGAGACAATGTCGTGTAGATGGGTACATCAGTGATGCCGGCAAACTGGCAGCCTGCATCCGAGAGCGTCCATTCCGGAGAATTTGAAGACAAAATTGCTGCTTTGTCACCTTTTTCAAGGCCGAGCCGCCGCAGCCCGAATGCGATATTTCGTGCCCGAAGCAGCATCTCGCCCGACGAAATCCGCTGCCAGCGGCCGTCGCGCTTATAATTCAAGGCATCCGGAAGGTTGTGCCTTTCCGCCATTCGAAACAAATCCGCCAAAGTCTTCGGCTCCTCCTGCAGCAATGGTTCGCCGCGGCAGATGCCTTCGCAGTAAACATTTTTTCGTTCAAAGCGCACAGTCATCAAACCAGAATCCCTCCGAAAAAAATCTTCATCACCTCGTCTGCCAGCGGCGCAAGCGGGTAAAACTTTTTCGATAAAATCCAATTGGTAACCATTTCATCCAATGCGCCATAGAGGATTTTTGCCGTAACTATCGGTTTTACATCCCGGCGGAATATGCCGGCATTCTGCCCTTCTTCGATGGTCTGGCGGATTATTTCGAGATAATCGGAAAAACCGGCCGCCGAGAATTCCTCCATAAACTTGGTTGAGCCTCGTAGTTCGACCTGGAAGACGACCGCCAGATCACGGTCAGCCCCGAGTCGTTCGAGATGCATTTCTGCAATTCTTCTTAATTTCCGGACCGGATCCCGTAGATTTTCGAGCTCCCGTTTTCCATCGGCAATGAATTCCGCCATCGCACGATCAAAAATCGAATGAAGAATGTCGTCCTTGCCTTTGAAGTAAAGGTAAACCGTGCCGTCGGCAATTCCCGCTTCCGCCGCAATGTCCGAAACCTTGGAATTAAAAAAACCTTTGCGGGCAAAGACGGTCGTTGCCGCGCGAAGTATTGCTGTCCTTTTGTCGCCCTGTCCGCTGCGCTGCGGGGCGGCATTTCGTGGAATCCGGGCCATTTTTTCCAAGCTCCAAACCTGTCTTTTTCGGCGCTGTAAACCGGTGGTTATGAATGAATGCTCATTCAGCGTAGATAGGCTATACCAAAAGATTTGAAAATGGCAAGAGTTTGATGGAATTTTACGTTTTTAACGGGTTTATTTTTGAGGACGCAAAGTGGCGGAGAGGACAGGACTCGAACCTGCAAGCGGTTTCCCGCGGTAGTTTTCAAGACTACTGCCTTACCAATTAGGCTACCTCTCCGTCCAGGCGACGGAAGCGGCTTATTCATCATCGCCGGAATAAAATATATCGCAATCCGGCAAACGTAACAATCTGCCGGGCACCTCTGACGAAAAAAATTCCCGGCCGATGCCCGTCGGCCGGGATGGCAAGAGGAAGGTAACTCACTCTTACGCTTAGTCACTCAAGAGTTTGGAGATCTGTGCGTCCAGATTTGCGGCTTTGTCCCAGCCCTCTGCACGAAGTTCGATCGCACCGCGTTTGTTGATTAGAAAATATGCCGGGAAACCCATATTGATAGTCCCGTCCTTTGACATATTCGCGTATTTGAGAATTACGCCGAAGCCGTTGGGTAAAATCGTGTAATAAAAAGGGTTTTTCTTCAGATATGGTTCCACGCGCGCTTCGTTTTCCATTGTCAGCGCAAGGAAAACAACGTCCTTGCCGCGATATTTATCGACGACGCGGTTCAGTTTTGGTATTTCGCTATGACAAATTTCGCATTTGGTTGACCAGAAGGTCAGAACAACGACCTTTCCCTGCAATTCGCTGAGGCTGTAAACCTTTCCGTCCAAAGCCTGAGCCTGAAAATCCGGTGCGGGCTGGCCTACCTGTAAATTCTGCTGGGCAATGGCGGCCGCTGCCAGTAAGATCGTGAGGAGAAGTGTATTTACAAGTTTCATTGCCTGAGAGTTTAATCGTGGTTTAATCACGTTAAAGGATGTTCAACATCCTCTATGATAAATAAACCACCAATTGTGAGGAACTCCAGAAAATTTTTTTATTTTTTTAACACCGCATGATGCGGTAAGTCATTGCAAAACATGAGCCTATGCCGTAAAGGTGCATAAGTATCCGATAAACATTGCTTTTGGCGGCTGCCTCTGCAATCGTGAAATGTTAAAATCCAGGTAATGCTTTTAACCGAACTTGAGGCTCGGAATTTCCGCAATGTAAGGGGGAAGATCGCCTGCGGAACCGGCTTGAACATTCTACAAGGTGAAAACGGACAAGGCAAGACAAATTGGCTGGAGGCGATATTTTTTCTTGCTTCGGCTGCATCTTTTCGCACTTCAAGACCGGCCGAAACCGTCCTTTTTGGCGAAAATGAGGCTTTTCTGAGAGGAATCGTAAAGCAATCGGAAGGGCTAAGCCGCGAACTGTCGGTTTCGCTAAACGGAAATTCGAAAATTCTGGCCGTAAACGGCAAGCGGGTAAGCCTTCCGGTTTATCGTAACGAGCTCCACGCGGTTGTTTTCAATGCAGACTCCCTTGATATAGTCCGCGGAGGCCCTGAACATCGCCGCAAATTCCTCGATGAATCCATCTCGGCTGTCCATCCGCCCTATGTCAGGACTTTGTCGGATTATTCCCGCATTATCCGTCAAAAGAATGCACTTTTGCAGTCAGCTTTGGAAAAAGGCCTTCGGGAATCGGAGGTCTTCGGCCAGTTGGAGCCATGGAATATGCAGCTGACCGGCCTGGCATCAAAAATTTATAAATCACGGCTGCGGATTGTGGAGAGGTTAAACGAAGCCCTGGCCGAAAAGCCCTTCAGCAATGACAGCCTGACTATTCGATACCTTTCATCGCTCGAAGGTAAGGGTAACCTGGAAGATTACGAAAACCTACTTACGGAAAGGCTTAAATTACGCCTGCAGGCAGAACTCCTCAACGGCCATGCGCTGATCGGGCCGCATCGGGACGATCTGGAGATTACAATCAATGGCTTCGATGCCCGCCGATTTGCTTCCGCTGGGCAGCAGCGTACGGCGGTTATCTCCCTGATGCTGGCCAATATCTCGATTTTTCATTCACAAAAAGGCGAATATCCGCTTTTTTTGATTGACGATATAGATTCCGAGCTGGATTACAACCGCATCGGTTCACTGCTCGGATTCCTGAAAGGAAAAACCCAAACTTTTATAACTACATCCAAAACAGGCGTTGCCGAGCAATACGGACGCAATGCCGAGGTTTTTACCATCAAGGGCGGGCAGATATCCTCCGGAAGGTCAAAAGCGGCTTAAAACGCCTCTAAACGCTTTAGCGGTCTATCCGGCGCAGCTGCCGCAATATCAGATCGGCATATTTTTTTGGTGAGTCTATGCTCTTGAGAACGACTTTTCCGCCGTCTTCGCTGGCATTGTCAATTGAAATATCGCCGTAACCTAATATCCGCTGCAATATCCCCGCAGAGACCGTTACGTCCTGAATACGCCGGAGCGGTATGTTTTGTGTCGTTCTGGAAATAAGTCCGCGATCGATTTCGATAGTTGAATCGGTCAAAGTGTACCGCACCAGTTTTCGCTTCAGGTGAAAATAAGCGGGAATGAGAATTATCAGCACGCCGGCAACCGCGCCGATGGCCGGAGCTAACCCCGGTATGAAAATCGTAAGTATTACAACCAGTGCAAATGCCGCGATTACGGCTGCCGCATAGCCGGCGAGGACGAATTTGACCGTTGGCGAGACGGAAAAAATCATTTCCGAAACGCCGTCTGCCGGGTCGGATTCAGTTTTTTCATTTTCAACGGATGTGCCCGTAAATCCTGATTCCGCCAAAGGCACTATGCTTTTGCCGCAATTTTTGCAGAAACGCGCGTTTTCCGGGACCTGACGCCCACAGTGGATGCAATACGTCATACAGCAGCAAATAATAACCTATTGCCTGACGGTGCGGCAAAAAAATAGCCGCCGGAGAATTCCTTTGCGGCCGGTAAAAGTCTAAGACCATTTCGGAGAGGAGAAATTTTCGGACCCTGCAAAAACTTTGTAATTCTATGGCGGCAGATCTCTATTGATTGACCAGAATCATTTTCCCGTCCGGCAGGCGTACGGCCAGCGGGGCTGGCTGAAAGATGGTCAGCGGCGGAGCGGCCTTTTGTGCTATGACTCCGCGTTTCACACCCGGAAGTCTTTGTGAGGCGACAAACCGGCCTCCCGTAATCATACTGTATCTTTCGGTTATCCTCCGGACGTATTCCTGAGTTTCGCGGTAGGGTGGCACCTGCCAGCCGTATTTCATCACGGCTCCTTCTCCCGCATTGTATCCCGCAAGTGCCAGCACGACATCGCCATTGAATGTATCCAGAAGCCAACGCATATATCGTATTCCGGCTTCGATATTCTGTTTCGGGTCGTAAATTGACGTTACGCCAAAGCGGCGGGCCGTCGCCGGCATCAGTTGCATCAGTCCGCTCGCCCCTTTCGGAGAAGTAGCGCGGATCTTGAATGAAGATTCCTGATGCATTTGCGAGTAAATAAGCAGGGGGTCGATATTGTAGCGGCGGCTGAATTCCACAATGTAAGAATCGTGTACTTCATTTCCGGTAGTAAAACCGCGCAGATGGAAACTTACGGGATTTGTTGCAATCGGGGTGTTCGGTGTTGGTTTGGCTCCTTCGCGAACCGCAAGCGAATCGGTTACTGAAGCCGTCGGCTTGACGCTTGCCGTCTGCCGGACAAGCTTATCCTCTACCACGACCTGGTAACGCGTTCCCGGTTTTTTCTTTGTGGAAGTCTTTGACGGTGTCGGAGCCGGAGCCGGACGATAAATCGTTACGCCGCCGGCGATATCAAAGTTGTCCAGCGGCCGCCGTTCATTCTGGCCGAATGCGGCAAATGTCAGAATCAGCACATTAATAGCTATTGCTGGAAAACTTAACTTTTTCATAAAAGAGAAAACCGGAACATTGTGTTTGTCGAAATGACGCGTAGCCCCGATTTCGGGATTCTGCAAAGGTTTTAGAATTGCCTTCGGCCGGTGGTTGAGTCTGTTTTGTAATAAACCATGTTTAGCAGTGCAAAACACGGTTCAACGGACGAACAGAATAACACCGTAAAACGTCGTTTGTAAACCTTTTCAAAGAAAAAAATCATCGAATCGGTCAAATTGAATGGCCGGCGGTGGATTGGGACGTTTTTAATCTTCCGGTTACTCCTCTCACTCTGAAGGCAGAGCCGGGCTGCAAGGCGGAAAATTAAGCCCGAAATATTTGCGGGCAGGGTTAATCAATGATAAAGTTGTCAATAAATATCTTTTCGGAGGGATCGGGATTATGAAACGATTATTCGGTACTTTATTCGCCACGGCTCTCTTTGCCTTTGCCGTTGCCGCACAGGGCACACAGGGATTGACAGTTGGCGCGACGGCCGAAAATTTCAGTTTGCCGGATGTTGACGGCAAAACACACTCGCTTGAAAGCCTGAAAGGTAAAAACGGCACTGTCGTCATCTGGCTATCGGCACAATGTCCTGTCGTGCGTGCCTACAAAGATCGTATCAACCAGATAGCCGCGGAATACCAGGCAAAAGGGATTAGTTTTATCGGCATAAATTCCAACGCAACCGAAGACCTCAACTGGATCAAATCCAACATTGCCGAATTCGGTTATAAATTCCCCGTACTTATTGACAAGGGCAACGTCCTTGCCGATAAATGGGGAGCCAGCGTTACTCCGGAAGTATTTTTCCTCAGTTCCCAAAACGTGCTTTTGTATCACGGAGCGATTGACAATGACCGTTCGGGCAAAAACATCACCGATCAGTATCTTCGGACAGCGTTTGAAGAAGCTCTCGGAGGCAAACCCGTATCGCGCACTAAAGCCAATGCATTCGGATGTACGATAAAACGCGTGGCCGAATAAGCTGGAGCGGTATTTGCCAGTAGAATATGCCTATGCTTCGATTCCTTAAATCGGCAATTTATGCAAAGGCGGCCTTTTTCTGGGCCGTCTTTGCTTTAACGGCTTTTGTCATTTCCGTAGATGCCCAGACACGGCGAAAGCCGCAGCCAAAGCCGAAAGCTAAACCAGCTGCCAAACCGCAGGCCGGGAAGCAGGTACCTCCAATCGTCGTCAAACTCGTCGAGGATCCCGAAATCCGCGAAATTATCAAGCCTCGCGGGCGGCCACTTCTGATCAATTTCTGGGCAACCTGGTGCGATCCCTGCCGTGAGGAATTTCCCGATCTGGTAGAAATAGACAGGCAATACAAGGGAAAGATTGATTTTATTACCATCTCGCTGGACGATCCGGAGGATATAAAGACGCGCGTGCCGCAATTCCTCGCTTCGATGAAAGCCGAAATGCCGGCCTATCTGCTTCACGTAGCCGATGAAGGAGAAGTCATTTCGTTGATTTCGCCGGATTGGCGTGGCGGAATGCCTTTTACCGCTCTTTTTGCTTCGGATGGGAAACTTGCCTATTTTCGCGAAGGGAAAGTCGTTGCCGAAACGCTCAGGGCCGAGATAGAAAAAATCATTTCTGTCGATCAATCTCCAAAATAAAAGCCGCCCTTGTGTAAACAGGCGGCTTTTCGTTTTTTCGAGAAAGCAACGGATTATAGTTTTTCGTTGAAGAATGCGATGATCTTTGCCCATGAATCTTCGGCCGCCGTCTTGTTATAAACTTCCGGTCTCGTATCGTTAAAAAATGCGTGGTCTGCATCGTATTTTAATGATTCGACCGGTAATTCGTATTTTTCGGCAGCTTCCTCCAGTTTTGCTACTTTTTCCGGCGTAATCCAGGCATCGCGGGTGCCGGATACAAATACCGTCGGAACACGCAGTTTTTTCAGAACCTCTTCATCCGGAATATCTCCGTAAAACGGAGCTGCGGCGCTGATACCGTCCAGTTCGCAAGCCGCACGCAGGGCAAAAGTTCCGCCCATACAAAAACCTGTAATGCCGAAATGATGTATGCCAAATTCATCCGCGGCAACTTTTATGGTGTTGGCAATTATGTCCAGTCCGTCTTCGATGGCCAGCGAATGCATCATTTTCGAAGCTTCTTCCGCATTTGCCGCCGTCTTACCGCGGTAAAGGTCCGGGGCAATGGCGATAAATCCTTCGTTTGCCAGGCGCTTTGCAATCCCTTTTATGTGATCGACCAGACCCCACCATTCATGCACCAGAATTACAGCTTTACCGCCAGGCGTATCGGGTATTACTGCATAAGCCGTCGTTTCTCCGCCGGCTGTCGGCACACGTAGTGTTTTTTCCGTCATTAAAGAAAACCTCCAAAAAAATATGCTCAGGCGGTTAGTATAGCCCAATCCGCCCGAGCATTCCACACGATCTAAGTTTCAAAGGGTTTTGGAGAAACCGCCCGTAAAAAACAGGACTAAAAGAAACGTATCGTGTAGGTAACTTTTACGCCACGCCCGATTTCGGGTGCTATGTCCTTGATAAACGAGACGTGGTTGTAATAGAGCCGGTTGCCGAGATTAAATGCATTTACCGAAAAAATATGCGCTGTCTGATTACCCGGAATGACATAGGAGCCTCCGATATTGAAAATGCCGTAACCGGCGGTCGGCGTTTCATTGGTAAATACGCGGTCCTGCCGGCCGACGGCTACAAATTCCGGCCTTACACTTAAGTTACGGTAATGCGCATCGAAACCGAAGCGTGCACGCATAGGGGAAATACGCGGCAACGGTGTTCCGTTTGCCAGGCGTGCATTGACATAATCAAATCCGGTCAAAAGATTGAGCCAGTCAGCAGCCGCATAATCCAGATTCAACTCAACGCCGGTAAAACGGCTGTTTGCCTGCAGATATTCGGCAATCGGCAACCCGCTCTCCTCGTCGTCCATTCCGGTCGGGGCCAGAAAAACATAGTTTTTCATCCGGTAATAGTAATAGTTTGCCTCAGCCTTTATCTTCCGGTTCTGTTGTCTTAAGGACAAATCTATTCCGTTACTGGTTTCGGCACGGAGCGTCGGGTTGCCGATTTCAAAAGAAACCGTACCGTCGTGAGGGCCGAAATTGTACAATTCCTCAAGCGCCGGCGCTCTGTAAGCATGTGAATAATTTGCAACAAAAGCGCCGTCTTTCCAGAGTCCTATCCGTATTCCCGCAGCGCCGGAAAAGCCCGTAAAATCACGTGCGGGCAGCGACGGATTTTCCGGTCTGTATCGGTTATTTTCTATCCGGCCGCCGAATTGCAGTGTTACACGTTCCAGATTGATCTCCTGTAAGCCGAAGACCGAAAAAGAGTCCTGTTTTACAGGCCCGCGTATCAGCGTCTCATCTCCGATGGTCGAATAATCACGGCGAAAACCTTCAAAACCGAAACGGCCGGTCAGCACGCCGTATTTCTTTTGGTCGAACATTCCCCTGTAGGAATATACTTTATTGCGAAATGTCGTGCCGACAATGTCATCAACCAATTCACGATGTCGGTAATTGCTGAAATCGACCGTAAATCTGGCGCCCTGAATGAACGAATCCAGGTCGCGAAAGCCCGCATTTACCTTGAAATCATAACGCCGCATGGTAAGGCTTCGCCTTTCGGGCTCTTCTTCGTGAAAATCGAGCGGTATGCCGTATCGGTTCTGATAGTAGCTGAAGGTTGAATTGATAAAGCCTTTGCCGGCGAAATAACCTCCGCCGAAACTGCCTGTTCCGCTGCGTGTAAATGAATTTACCACTTTGCCGAAATCGCCGCCGGCCGAATAGTCGCCGGTTCGCTGGCCGCTCGCATTGCCCCAAAACATCCAGCTGCCGATGCCGTATTCCAAACCGCCGCCGGCTGCGGCCTGATTGCCATTGGCGCCGCCAATTACTGAAAAACGTCCTCGCAGTCCCGGATGGGATCCTTCGTCGTGGCCGCTGATTGCATTTACAACACCGCCGATGGCATTACTTCCGTAAAGCAATGTTGCAGGCCCCTTGACTACCTCGATTCTTTCAGCGGCAAAAATATCTACCGGCTCCGAATGATCGCCGGATTGCGAACCGAGCGATCCGACACGAACTCCGTCCGTCGCAATTAGCACGCGGTCTCCATCAAAACCCCTTATTACGGGACGCGAATTGCCGGGACCGAGGGAGCGTTTTGCGATGCCGGGTTCTTTATCCAGAATGTCGCCGATCCCGACCGCTGTTCGTGCGGTTATCTGATTGGAATCAACGCTCGTTACGGCAGCGATTGCCTCGAAAGCAGATTGCTCTACGCCGCTTGCGGTAACCGTAACCTGTTCCCTGATACCGCCGAGAGTGAGTTCAAAATCCGCTTTGGTGTCCTGACCGGCGGTAACGATAACAGAGCGGCTGACATCCGCAAAGCCTTCCTGATGAACAATCAAAGTATATTTTCCGGGCCGAAGATTCGTAATCGAAAACCTGCCGTCATCATCGGCCACGGCAGTTTTGTTGCTGCCGACTATGCGGACGGATGCTCCGTGCAGAGGCGATTTGTCCGCTGCGAAAGTAACGGTGCCGGAAATCGAACCTGCCGTTTGTGCATATCCCGAAATGACGAAAATGATAAATAAAAAGGCAAGGGCTGATAATTTTTGCATAATCTTAGAGTTTTTGCCGGATTTACGATCTAAAACCCTGAGTTTATTTTATATACGCCTTTTGAATCGATTTGTTTTCAATCAGGCGGCATTTTCGGGCAATGAATTGTCGTTTAGTTCAAATAAATGAAAGTGCCGGCGTTAAAGTTTTAGTAGCCGTGAGCGAAGAATCCTTGATTGAATACGGCTCGATGTAAAGCTCTCGCCATTCTTCAGCCGCACTTCGAATGTTCCGCCGGGCATTGGGGAAATTCGCTCGACCATATCCAGATTGACGATCGCGCTTCGGGATAATCTGACAAAAAGGTTCGGGTCCAGGCGGGCTTCGAGATCCTTCAGGCGAAAGTTGATTGTGAACTTCTGTCCGGCGGTTGTTCGCAGATGGAGCAATTCTCCGTCTGCCGTTATGGAAACTATTTCTCCTGCGGGCAGCAGGATAATATCATCATTTTTCTTTACCGGAATACGGTGAAGCGGCTTGTTTTCCGCGGCGCTCTCATAGGTTGCTCTCGCTGATTCGATCCGAATCGCCTCGCTGTGTCGCCAATCCTCGTGCTCGAGACGGTCTGCCGCACGCCGGATAGTTTCACGAAGCCTAATGTCTTCGACAGGTTTGAGCAGATAATCTATGGCATTTAGTTCGAACGCCTGGACCGCAAATTCATCAAAAGCGGTAACGAATGCCGTCAAAGGTAAATTTTTCTTTGCAATGGAGCGGACGGTGTCAAGGCCGTTCATTTCCGGCATCTGCAGATCCAGAAGCGCCAGATCCGGCCTCAGGAGATTTATCATCTCGACTGCTTCTTTTCCGTTTTCCGCTTCCCCGATGAGCTCTGCCTCTTCGATTTCGGAAAGAAGCCGTTTCAGAAATTCACGTGCCGGGCGTTCGTCATCGGCAATCAAAATCCTGATTTTCATAAATCCCTTTCGCTATCTAAGCCGCGCGGCGTTCCGCACCGGAGAGCGGAATAATTATCTCCGCAACGATATTACCGGCTGCGTCCGGCTCCAGACGGAAATCGGCATTTTTACCGTAATAAGCGGCGAGCCTTTGTCTCACATTGGCAAGGCCGTGCCCGGCGCCGGCGGTATTTCGCCGATTTTTTGCTGCAATGGTATTCGATACGCTGAGCCGCATACGCTTAGCATCATTTGTCCCGATGATTTCGGCCGTTATGACAAGATCGCCGCCTTCGCTGAGTTCGGCAATGCCATGCTTTACCGCATTTTCCACCAGTGGCTGAAGAATCAGCGCGGGCAATCTCTCACGGAGAAGACTGTCATCGACGCAAACTGATATCCTGAGCCGCTCCTCGAATCTGGCTTTTTCTATTTCCAGATAATTCGAAATCAGATCGAGTTCATCTCCGAGCGACGTAAATTCCGGTGTCTTGCCAAGCATGCCGCGCAACAGCCTTGTAAGCCTCAGAAGTGTTGCGCCGGCTTTTTGCGGCGCTTCATCGATCAGGTAGCTGATGGTTGTCAGGGCATTGAATAAAAAATGCGGGTTTATTTGCGACCGAAGCGCCGAAAGCTGTGCCTCGGCGGCCAGTTTTGCATATTCCTGTTCGCGAAATTCCCTTTCGCACAAGGTATGCGCAACACGAATGGAATCTATCTTCCGGGCAATTGCAACAGATACTGATTCAAGCATTGCAATTTCATCCGACAAAAGACGTCTTCCGCCGCCAAAACGGGAAAGCAAAATCTCGAATTGAGGTTTTTCGGCAGTAGGTACGGGAATGATTGCGGCATCTGCCGAAGTTCGCGTCGCGGCCGGCGATTCGGATGATGCGGTCTGACAGATAAAATCGTTTGCGGAAAGTGCTTCGGCCAGCCGTCGTGCCGCAAGATCGAGCACCGCTTCTTCGCTTTGAAGAGGCTCTATTTCATTGCTCAACGCGACAGGCAGATTTTTGTAATCCGCTCTTTTGAGGATGACTGTATCGACCAGCCAGGCGGCAAGCGAATGCAGAAACGGATATGCCAGGCCCGTTATCACCCAGAGGACGATTATCAGGCTGATGGCGAAAACGTCATTGCGGTCATGGCTCTCATGGAATCGCAAAACCGGCGAGGCAATGCCGGAATATAGTAAAAGGGCAACGCCGGCAAGCAGCAGCAGCGAAATCGCACGTTTAAGAAACAGATCTGCAAAGGCGAACCTGAAATTCTGGTAAAGAATCGCAAAAGCCAGCGGCAGCGACGACTGGTGTGCGATCAGCTCTACAATCCAGGAATTTTCCGGCCGTTCCGAGCCCAGATGCAATGCCGACAGGGCAAAAATCATCAGACCGGCCGCCCAGACGCTTTTTCGCTGAATCGTTTCACGGAAATTGAAAATCAGCATTGCTGCGGCAAGAGTCAATGCCCCTACAGTCAATGCTTGCATAGCCGCAGCGTCCGGCACAGGAAGTCCGGCAAGTGCCGCCCGCAACTGAAGCAAACCTGCAAAAATGCTCAGAAAATAGGCCGTTACGGTCAAAATCCTGTTGCCCTGCGAAGCAATTCCGGCCGAATGCACCACGACAGGCGGCAAAAAGCCAAGCGCGGCATAAGCAGCGGCCGAAACCATCGGGAATTCGCTGATTCCGAAATCACGGCCGATTGCGACAATGAGTTCGCCGAGGTTCCAGAGCGTCCCGAGAGCCGCCGTCGCAAGCAGTAATGAATTGACGCCGTTTTTTTCCGAAGAGTGCCAATGGACTGCTACCATTACGCCCAGCATTGAATACAATGCGATCCCGAGCGTAAAGCCGAGCAAATTGACCAACAATGCCGCGCTGAGCGAATCCATACTTTATTCCACAAGCCTATCGATGCAAGACGCCACCTGGCAAGTTTATCCCAATTAACGGCACTTTTGACAAAAACAATGGTTCGCTACAAAAATAAGCAGTGCCCACACCACAAATCCGAGGCTCCCGCATCTTGAAAAAAAATGAAAAGACTCTATTTGCTCCGGCACGCCAAATCCAGTTGGGCTGATCCGGATCTTTCGGATTTCGATCGTCCATTGAATAGCCGCGGACTTCGCGCCGCGCCGTTTATGGGTTCGCTGATTGCCTCGAGGGGTTTGTTGCCCGAAATTTTGCTGAGTTCTCCGGCAGTCAGGGCGGCAGAAACCGCACGTCTGGTTAAAGAATCGGCCGCGGCCGATTTTCCGATCCGCTTTGACGAAAGAATTTATGAAGCTAGTCCGCAGACTCTTCTTTACGTTCTGCGGGAATTGGAAAACGGAATAAATTCGCCGATGATCGTCGGCCATAATCCGGGCATTGAATCGCTGATCAGGCTTCTGACCGCAAAGATAGAATCCATGCCGACTGCCGCGCTGGCCGTAATTGACCTGAACATAGACAGTTGGGAAGATACCGCAACCAATTGCGGAACGCTGATCGAAATCATCCGGCCAAAGGATGAATTGGCATTCGGAGCCGGCGGGTAAAGTGAAACCGGCGAAATTTAACCGTTTCGTAACATTTCGTTTACATTCAATTCAGCCGGACGCAATATGCTTGGCCATTCGGTATAATTCTATTCAATTACGGGAAATGGCCTATGCAACACAGCATCTTGATCGTCGAGGATGACACGGACATCGCCGAGAGCCTTAAATACAATCTCAAACGCGAAGGCTTTCGCGTATTGGTCGCCGAATCCGCAGAAAAAGGCCTGCGGATCGCACTTGACGAAAAACACACTCCGTCGCTTGTCATACTCGATCTGATGCTGCCCGGCATGAGCGGAATGGAATTTTGCCGCCGTCTGCGGCGTGAGACCCTGACCGAGACGACACCGGTGATAATGCTCACGGCCAAAGCAGCCGAAGCGGATAAAATCGCCGGGCTGGACATCGGAGCGGACGACTACATTACAAAGCCTTTCTCGGTAAAGGAAATGGTAGCCCGCATCCGCGCCGTTTTGCGACGTTCGGACAAGGATGCTTCGCCAAAATATAATGATGGCAAACTCGCCATTGATTTTGACGATATGCGCGTTGTCTGCGACGGCCGGAACGTTAAACTTACGCGTAAAGAATTTGCATTGCTCGAATATCTGATCCGAAATTCAGGCCGCGTCGCCACGCGACAGCAGCTCCTCGACAACGTCTGGGGTTACAGTTACTTCGGGGATACGCGCACGCTGGACGTTCATATTCGCCGGCTGCGTCAGAAAATGGGCGATTGCGGTAATTGCATTGAAACCGTTGTCGGCGTTGGTTATCGTTTTATAGGTACGCAATGAACGCACCCGACTTCAGGCCAGACATAAAACAATTCTCCGATGAAAGCCGAAGGATGCTTACGGCATTGATTGAAACCGTCCGCGAGGCTGTCATCGCCGTTGACTCAAATCTCCGTATTACGGCTGTAAACGCCAAAGCAACCGAAGGTTTTGCAAAAGGTCATCAGCCGCTTACCGGTCGCCGGTTAAGCGAAATTATCCGTGATCTCGACCTTCACAGGGCGTTTCGAAAAGCTCTCGAAGAAAATCGGGCGGTTACCACTGAGCTGGAAATAATATCCAATGAAAGACGTTTTTACGACGTTACCATCAACGCAGTTGAAATCGCCGGTGAACGTATCGCAATAGGATTTTTTGACGATGTTACGCAGGTAGAGCGGCTGGAGCGTGTCCGTCAGGAATTTCTTTCGAATATTTCCCATGAACTCCGGACGCCGCTTACCTCCATCATTGCATTTGTCGAAACACTCGAGGATGGAGCAATAGATGATCCGGAAAACAATCGTCGTTTTATCGGCGTAATCCGCCGAAATGCCGAAAGGATGCATCGTCTGATCAGCGATATACTGGAGCTGTCATTGATAGAATCCGGCAATATCTCGATAGAAAAAACGCCGGTACGCATTGCCGCATTGGTCAATGACATCTTCGATACGCTTTCGGCAAAGGCCGAAGAAAGGCAAATCGAGCTCAGAAACCGCATTTCTGCAGACGACCGCCTGGCAGCAGATCCGGGGCGTCTGGAACAAATGCTTACCAACCTTATCGACAACGCCATAAAATTCAATAATCCGGGCGGCTTCGTTGAAGTCAGCTACAGATCGGATCACGGACGCGGGATAATTTCCGTTACCGATTCGGGCGACGGAATCCTCCCGGAACATCTGAATCGAATTTTCGAACGGTTTTACCGTCTCGATCGCGGGCGTGCCCGTGAGGCCGGCGGAGCCGGACTCGGACTTGCGATAGTCAAACATCTGGCGCGGCTGCACGGAGGCGAAATTACCGTGTCTTCCGAACTTGGCAAGGGTACCGTTTTCAATCTTGAACTTCCCGCCGCCTGAGAGCGGTCAATAAATCTAATTTTTGAATCTTCAAAAAATTCTGCACGCCGGCCTGCCCGTTATGTTATAATCACCAATGTTGACCCCCACGAGCAGCCCGGCACGGTCTGTTTGGCCGGCCAGAAACCGGATCAGAAAAAATTGTTCCGGCGGGAGGCATAAAATGCAGTTTGCCATCGGGCAAAAGGTCGCATATCCGAATCAAGGTATCTGCGTCGTCGAAAAAATCGGAAAAAAACGAATCGGCGATGCTGAATTACGGGTCTATTCCCTTCGGCTCCTCAGCGATAATTCAATCATCTTTGTACCGGTCGCTAATGCGGGTACAGTGGGTATCCGGCCCATTATGAGCGGTATTCAGTGCAAAAAACTGATTGCCCGTCTTTCTGATGATTTCGAGCCGATTTCCTGTGACTGGAAAGCACGCTCGCGTGAGTTTATGAAGAAACTGCAGACCGGCGACGTCTTCGAGGCCGCGGATGTTCTGAAAAAACTCACCTTCCTGAGCCGTGAAAAGAAACTTTCCTTCCGCGAACAGACAATGCTGGATAAATCGCGTTTTCTGATAATATCCGAAGTTACCAATGCAGGTGTCGCCGATGAAGAGGCGCTCCGCGCCGAAATCGACAGGCTTGTCGATGTCGCATGCAAAAAGCACCTGAAATCGCAGCCGCGCGTAATGTCGGCTGCGGCGGCCTAATCCTTCTTTTTTTTGTATTTAGACCTGACTACTGTTTTGATGTTCCCGCGGACATTGAAATCGCCTTCTATCTCTGCCTTCAAAGGATCGCAGGCTTTTACAAAATCCTCAAGGATCACGTTTATTACGTGCTCATGGAAGATTTTAACTTCCCGAAAGGAATTGATGTAGAGTTTCAGGCTCTTTAGTTCCACACAGCGGCGGTTCGGAACATATCGGAGCCTTATTGTCGCAAAGTCCGGAAAATCCGAAAAAGGACAAATCGCAGTAAATTCCGGCATTTCAAATTCCACCCAGATGGGACGGCCGGGATATTCATAGGCAAAAGTATCCAACGGATAGAGATTCATCTCTTCGCGTGGTGTAGGCCGTATATCTAGTTTTTGCAGGTTTTCAGGCTGCAACTCTTTTTGGTCTGACATACTTCGTGTTTTTGATGAAACTTCGCAGGCCGCCAAGGTCTTTAATTCCACGTCCTTGCAGCTCCTCTAGAAGGTTTATAAATATTTTCGCGGTTGCAAGAGCGTCTTCGCCGGCCCGATGATGGTTTACAAGCTCGATTCCGAAATGCTCAGCGACGGTTCGTAGTTTGTGATTGGGAATATCCTGCAGCAGCCTTCTGGAAAGCTGGACGGTGCAAATGGAAGGATTACCAAGCCGCACCTCGCCGTGAGTAAGGCGTATTTCATAATCCAGAAATCCGAGATCGAACGACGCATTGTGTGCTACGAGAACAGATTCCCCGACAAAATCCAGCAATTCAATGCTCAGGTCGCGAAATCGCGGAGCGCCGGCGACCATCTCATCGCTGATGCCCGTTAATGAGGTAATAAATTCCGGTATCGGGGTTTCGGGATTTACAAGACTGTGAAATTCCCCGACTATCCGGCCCTTTTTGACTTTATACGCGCCGATTTCCGTGATTTTGCATGGTGGTGCCTTGGCACCGGTCGTCTCCAGATCCAGAACGACAAATTCTCCTTCGGCAAGCTCGATCGAATCGGTCTCAGGCTCATTGTAAAAAATCCGGTTGCCGAGAAGAATTATTCTCGGATCGCGGGTTACCAGTTCGGCAGCAATCCGAGCCGCTATCTCTTCGCTGGCGTTTGCAATACCCAGCACAGTTTCGACAACTTCCATCGCCGGGCAGACGCCGCCGACAGACATCAGATGATCAATGGTTTCCGAAATTAAAATGGAATCCGAAAACAAATTTCGCCGGGGCGTCATCAATCATAGATTGTACCCGCTAAGATGCAATGCGCAAATCGCAGATGCGATTTTGGACGAATTAATTGATTTGGCATAATCTTTTGGAGGTTTTTATCGGCCGGCCGTAAGATTATGACACCCGAAGAAATATTAAGGCATTTCGAAGAAAGCGGGGCATTGCTGGAGGGTCATTTTTTGCTTTCCAGCGGATTACACAGCCCGCGTTATCTGCAGTGTGCACTAGCCCTGCAATATCCGGCCGATGCTGCCCGTTTCGGCCGCGAAATCGCCGGGCTTTTCAGTTCCGGCAGAATTGACACGGTAGCGTCGCCCGCCATCGGAGGTTTAATCATCGGCTACGCTACGGCTGCTGCATTGAATGTCCGTTTTATCTGGACAGAGCGTCAGGAAGGTAAAATGATGCTCAGACGTGGTTTTTCTCTAAAACCCGGCGAACGGATTCTGGTTGTCGAAGATGTAATAACGACAGGCGGCTCAACACGTGAATGCATTGCTGCTCTTGAATCATCCGGCGGTCAGGTTGTAGCTGCTGCTTCCATAGTTGACCGTTCCGGCGGAAAGGCCGATGTCGGTATAGAGCGTAAATCGCTCCTGGAACTTTCCGTACCCGGTTTTCCGGCCGAAAATTGTCCGCTCTGTGCTTCCGGCAGCATCGCCTATAAACCCGGAAGCCGTTCCTGAACAATGAATTACCGTTTACTGATACAATACGACGGCACAGATTTTCATGGTTGGCAGGTTCAGGAAAACGACCGCACCGTCCAGGGCGAACTGCAGCGTGTGATCGGGCTTCTGGCTGATACGGAGGTTACGGTAAACGGCTCCGGACGAACGGACGCGGGAGTCCATGCCGAGGGCCAGGTCGCAAACGTGCATCTGCCCAAAAACATCGAACCGATGAAACTGCGTGCCGCCATTAACGGCAATCTCTGGCGGGATATCAGAATTTTACAGGCCGAAACGGCACCGGAGGATTTCCACGCAAGGTTTTCTGCCATTGGGAAAACTTATCTTTATCGCGTCATTAACGCTCCGGTTATGTCGCCATTCTGGCGGCGATATGCTCATCACGAGCCCAAGCCGCTGGATATTTCAAAAATGACAGCTGCCGGCCGGTTTTTTCTCGGACAGCACGACTTTACGGCTTTCTGCTCCGCGCAATCCGATGGCGAAAACCGGATTCGAAACATTACGGGGTTTTCAATAGAATCACAGTGGGACGCGCGGGCACAGGCGCTGATGATCGAATTTCGTATTTCAGCAAATGGTTTTCTTCGCTATATGGTCAGGTCAATTATCGGAACTGTCCTGGATGCGGGACGCGGAAAGACAGATTTTGATACAATTCAGACGGCCATTATTACGGGAGACAGAAATCTGGCGGGCAAAACCGCACCCGCACACGGCCTTACGCTCCTCAGAGTTTATTATTGACTGAAGAAGCGTTGCTCTGTTGCCTTTTATGAATATTTTTCATGTAGCCATTCCGGAAGAGTGGGAAAACGCCGGCGACGAATTATACTACAGCGCCGGCAGCCTGAAAACAGAGGGCTTTATTCATTGCAGCTTCTCCGACCAGCTCGAAGGTGTTATTGAAAGATATTTCAAAGGTCGGGGCCGCATTCTGATCTTACGTATTGTAACGGAAAACCTTGACTCTCCGCTCGTGGTAGAACCTTCAACGGGCCGCGAGCCATATCCGCATATTTACGGTCCGCTTCTGCGAACCGCGGTTGCCGAAGTAAGCGAACGGTGGGTGTGAACGAATAAATGCACAGAAATTTTGCCGAAATCATCAAACCGAACTCCGCCGAAGCCCGGATGCTTGCCCGTATAGAGGCCGAACGATTGCCCCGTCATATCGCGGTAATAATGGACGGCAACGGGCGCTGGGCACGGCAACGCGGCAAACCAAGAATATACGGCCATCGCGCAGGGGCGGAATCCGTAAAATCCATCGTGGATACCTGCGCGCGGCTTGGTATCGAAGCCGTCACGCTCTACGCATTTTCAACCGAGAACTGGAAACGCCCCAAAGCAGAAGTTTCCGGTTTGATGTCAATGCTCAAAAAGTTTATTCGCAGCGAGCTGGACGAGGTCAAGCGTCACAATATCCGGTTTCAGGCAATTGGCAACATCGGCGGGCTTGCAATGGATATCCAAAAGGAAATAGGCCATGCAATGGAGGAAACCGCAGCAAATAACGGAATGGTTCTAAGCGTTGCACTAAATTATGGCGGTCGTGCCGAAATAGTCGAGGCTTGCCGTCGCCTTTTGTGTTCGATTAAAGAAGGCATGGCCGACCCGGAAAAAATTTCTGCCGAAGATATTGAGCGGAATCTATATACACACGGCCTCCCGGACGTTGACCTTTTGATCCGTACAAGCGGAGAAATGCGAATTTCCAATTTCCTGCTCTGGCAGATAGCCTATGCGGAAATTTACGTTACGTCAACGCTGTTTCCGGATTTTCACCGCAAGGATATTTTCGAAGCCATACTTGAATTTCAACAACGCGAACGACGTTTCGGAGACATCAAGGCAGCAGCGGCAAAACGCGGCTAGAATTGGCAGGGCAAAAATATTTACCGCTCGAAACAAATTGTATGAAAACCAGATTACTGACGGCGGCCGTAGCGCTGCCGGTTCTGATTGCGGCCGTTATCCTTCCGGCCTATGTCGGCGGGACAAAATGGATTTTTGTTGCAATAGCCGCCTTTGCTCTGGCTGCCGCTCTGTTCGAATATTTTACATTGACAAAAAAACTGGAGCTGAAAGGCGATCCGGCAATTGCATACCTGATATCGTCTGCGATTTTTGTCGCATTTGTCTTTGACGCACCTGCCGTCTCGCCGGATCTCTTTATCGCAACGGTGGCAGCATCTGTCATTCTTCTTATCGCAACTCAGGCATTTCGTTTCCGCCCCGATTTTTCCAAAATGCTTACTGGTACGGGCGTTACATTGCTCGGGGTTTTTTATATAACATTTCTCGGCGGTTTCATCGTTGCCATGCGGATGGGTTTCGAAATGCATCCGGGCTTGTCCACGGACCTGCTTGCATTTTTTTTCCTTGTCATAATGGGAGCAGACAGCGGTGCTTATTTTGCCGGCAAAGCATTCGGCAAACACAAACTGGTCCCTGCCATTTCGCCCGGCAAAACATTTGAAGGCTTATTCGGAGGGCTTGCGGCAGCCGGCGGATTTGCTGCCCTGGCAACTTTCTGGTTTTTCCCTGAACTTCCGTTTCAATGGTCGATTCCGCTTGGAATTGTTATGGCAAGCATCAGCGTTCTGGGCGATCTGGCAGAAAGTGCCATGAAACGCGGCTCCGGAGCCAAAGATGCAGCCAGCATTCTGCCCGGCCATGGCGGTCTGCTTGACCGATTGGACAGTTTGCTATTCAATGCACCGATCCTGTATTATTTTGCTCGGTTCTATTTTTAGTTTTTGACGATGAACGCCATTTTTTCAGCGAACGATAATAATAGCTAGGGCATTGGGACGCAAAGAGTTTCAGCGTTCCGCCTTCCGCTTCGTTCTGCTGAGGAAGGCGTTTTTATTTTAAGATTCGATTTCAGGTCAGCGGCAAGGAATTGAAGCCTGCCGCAATTAATTATTGATAATTTTTTATGTTGGACAGTCTCGGAAATTTAACCAGAACGCATACCTGCGGGGAGCTTCGCGAAACGGATGCAGGGAAAGACGTCGTTCTGATGGGTTGGGTTGCCAAAAAGCGGGATTTCGGTGCTTTTACTTTTATCGACCTTCGTGACCGCGACGGAATTACGCAAATTGTTGTAAGCGAAGAAACGGCTCCGAAGGCACACGGTCGCGCGCGTCTTGTGCGCGGCGAATTCGTCATTGCAGTTACGGGCAAAGCCGTCCGCAGGGCAGAAGGTACGGAAAATCCCAAGCTTGCAACCGGCGCCGTGGAGGTTGTCGCAGAAGAAATCCTTATACTGAATGATGCCAAAGTGCCGCCATTTCAACTCGAAGTAGCAGGAAGCGAAAACCTTGCGGCAGAAGAAACGCGCTTGAAATACCGATATTTGGATCTGCGGCGGCCACAACTCCAACACAATATCAGAATGCGTGCCCGTGCCGTCGCAAAAATACGCGAATATTTCGATTCGCGCGGATTTATCGAGATCGAGACGCCGATATTGCTTAAGTCCACGCCGGAAGGAGCCCGTGATTTTATCGTTCCTTCAAGGATTCATCGGGGAAAGTTTTTTGCCTTGCCGCAATCACCGCAGATATTGAAACAGATCACGATGATCGCCGGCTTTGATAAGTACTATCAAATTGCGCGATGTTTTCGGGAGGAAGATCTGCGGGCTGACCGCCAACCCGAATTTACTCAGCTTGATATGGAGATGTCCTTTGTCGGGCGGGAACAGGTTTACCGTGAAATGGAAGGAATGTTTAATCACGTTTTGCGGTTGATAGACGTCCGGTTACCGGACGAATGGCCGCGAATGAAACACTCCGATGCAATGCGTTTATACGGCTCGGACAAGCCGGACCTGCGTTTTGGTATGGAGCTTGTGGATTTAACCGGTTTGCTTCGTGATACGGATTTCGGACCATTTGCCGATGCCATATCGGCGGGCGGCGAAGTAAAAGGCATAGTAGTACGCGGCCGTGCGGATTATTCGCGCAAGCAGCTTGACGAACTGCAGGAATTCGTCCGCAGATATGGAAGTAAGGCTCTTGCGTGGATAAAAATTGCGGACGGGATAAGCTCCTCGCTGCTGAAACCGCTCGGAGAGGCGAAAACCGCAGATCTGGCCGCTGCCGCCGGAGCTGAAAGAGGCGATGCCGTCCTAATCGTCGCAGGCCGAAAATCCACTGTCGCTGCTTCTTTGGGCGCCTTACGGGGAGAGATTGCCCGCCGTGAAGGGCTGATAGATAAAAACCGATTCGAAGCCGTTATAATCACCGATTTTCCGATGTTCGAATATGATGACGAAACGGGCGAATATCTTGCCGCACACCATCCATTTACCTCGCCGATGGACGAAGATCTGGATAAATTCAAGGCAGCGGTAATGAATCCATCGGAACGTCACCTTTTGGGTGAGGTCAGGGCAAAAGCCTATGACGCCGTTATCAACGGTTACGAATGCGCGGGCGGCTCTATCAGAATTCATCAAAAGGCAATACAGGATCTGAATTTCAAGGCTCTCGGGTTAAGCGTGGAAATCGCGCGTGCGCGGTTTGGTTTTTTTCTGGATGCGCTGGAGTACGGGACGCCGCCGCACGGCGGTTTCGCGGCCGGTATCGAGCGGACGTGTATGATACTTTGCGGCACGGAAAACATCCGGGATGTGATGGCGTTTCCAAAAACCGCTTCTGCTCAGGATCTGATGATGGACGCACCGGGCGAAGTCGATGACGCACAACTGCACGAACTGGGTATCAATATCGTAAACGAATGATGTCGGGCATTGCGTGCGTGATTAACAAATCCGGCAGATTTATGATTAAATCGGAAAATATCTATGCAAGACGGTAATTGTATTTTCTGCAAAATAGTTTCGGGTGAAATTCCGTCGGAAAAGATTTACGAGGATGAAAAAGCGGTTGCCTTCAACGATATAAATCCGCAGGCGCCGACACATATTCTGATTGTGCCGAAAAAACATCTGGATTCGCTTGACGCTGCCAATCCGGCAGAGCGCGATCTGCTCGGTCATCTTCTCCTGACGGCAGCCGAAATCGCCCGGCAAAAAGGCTTTGCCGGACCCGGCTATCGCGTTGTCATCAATACAAATGCCGACGGCGGACAGACGGTTTTCCATCTGCATATTCATCTGCTCGCCGGACGGCCGTTCATATTTCCGCCGGGCTAATGGCACAGCCGGTTTGCAACCGGGCGATGCCGACGATTTTGGAAAAATGTTTAAAGTCATTCAAAGGATTTCGAGTTGTTTGATTCTTCTGCCTCTGCTTTTGGCAGGCTGCGGAGGTCTTTCCGACAGCGGCAATTCCGCAGGTTCTACCGCCGACACAAATTCAGCCGCCGGCTCTTCGGATGCAAAGGCGGCATTTGACGATGGCATGAAAGCCCTCGATTCGGGCGATGCGGATCGGGCAATCCTGTCTCTTTCGAAAGCAGTTGAGATTGATCCGGACTATGCCGATGCCTGGTTCAATCTTGGCATCGCTTACGCACTGGTGGAAAAACGCGATGCGGAAATTTCCGGTATGACGCCGACTCCGGTTCCGGGTGAATCAACCCCGAAACCGGCCAAACCGAATTCCCAAAAGGCATTCGAAAAAGCAGTGGCCGCTTATGAAAAAATAATTGATGCGGATCCCGACAATCATCAGGCATATTTCAATCTCGGGCTTGCACGTAACAAACTCAATGAGGACGAAGCGGCAGCGCGGGCTCTGCGGCAGGCCGTAAAATTAAACCCCGAAGATACTGAATATCAGACAGAACTCGGGGCCATTCTGATAAAACTAGCCCAATACCGCGAAGCAATCGGTCCTTTGAAAAAAGCTCTTGAGCTTGATCCGGAAAATGTAAAGGCACAGCAGCTTCTCGAAGATGCGGAAGCCGGCCGAAAACGCATTGATTACGTGAGCATTCCAAAAGATGGCAAAAACGATAAAAACGCAAATGTAAACGCCGAAAATCCTGAGGTTTCGCCTGCTGCAAATTCCGCGACCAATACCGGAACTGCTTCCGGTACGCCGCCTGCGGCTAATCGGAATCCGTCAAAAACCAGTCCGGCGAAATCACCGTCCGCACCTGCTTCGAAACCGGCGACAAAGCCATAATTTCTTTTACTGCGGGCGATGTATTATCATTATAAATCGTAATCCAATCAGCGCTTTGTCAGATTGTATCGGTCAGCGGCCTTATGAATTCAATAGCCGAAGATGAAAAATCGCTTTCCCTCGAACGCAAGATCAGAATGCACGAGGCACGCGAAGCGATCATTGACCGGCTGGCGCGCGATCTGCCGACCAATATCGACATCGAGCGTTTTCTCAACGTAGTCGTTTCCGAGCTTGGCCGGATCATGCGGGCAGACCGCTGCGACCTGCTCCAACTGGTAGAGGGCCGCGAACTTCGTATTAGCCACGAATGGCGACGCAATGAAAAAATTCCCTCAAGCCTCGGGACCGAAATACCGATTGACGCCGAACGTCTCGGTGAGCGTTTCGACATTACCCGTCCGATTCAGATTTCCGATGCCTTCAATGCATCTGATTCAACTCTGAGATTTTTTGCCAAAGCTCTTGAGACACGCTCTCTGCTGATCATGCCTGTCATGATGAGCGGCAAAGTGCTCGCTTTGATCGGGCTGCACGATACGGACAAGCCGCGGCAATGGCTGGATGAGGAAATTGCTTTTCTGGAATCTATAGCCCGTCATCTGGCAATCGGCTATCAGTACACGCGCCTTTTTACTGCACAGGAATTGGAAAGCAGACGGACAAATGCACTGCTCGAGATAGCAAACACGCTAAATTCGCATTCGGATTTTACGGAAGTATCAGAAAGCGCTTTGGAGCGGGCAATAAGTCTTGTCGGCGCGGATTATGGCGCTCTCGGCGTACTTGACGAATCAGGGAAAAAGATCTCCCTTGTTTCATTCAAATCTGCGGAGGGAAAGACGCCCGGGCGGCTTTTGCGGCTTGTAGAATCGCATGGCCGCTCCCTGAATGTTGATTCTTTTCAGGCTGTCAGCGAATTGATACGCGATGGAAAAACGATTGCTCTTTCAGATTCGGAATTACCGCTGGCGGTGCGTCTTGTCTTCAACACTACGCTTGGAGGCAAGGCGGCTCTGGTCGCACCGGTTCGTATCGGCGGGCAGCCGTTTGGTCTACTTGGTTTTGTCTGGAGCAAGGAAACTGTTTTCGATTCGCATTTGATTGCATTGGTCGAGGGCATTGCCGATCAGATAGGTACGGCTTTGGAACGCGACCAGTTGTCAGCCGAAGTGATGCGGCTTAAATCCGAACTGGTGCAGCGCAGCAGTGAAATTGTCGGCCGTTCATCGGCAATTCGCAAGGCGACGGAACTGGCCTTAACGGTCGCCGACGCAAATACCACCGTTTTGATTCAGGGCGAATCAGGAACAGGCAAGGAACTGCTGGCGAATCTGATACATTTCAATTCACAGCGGGCATCACGCCCGTATATCAAGATAAATTGCGGCGCTATACCTGAAACGCTTCTTGAAAGCGAACTGTTCGGACATGAAAAAGGCGCGTTTACCGATGCACGCAGCCGCCGTATCGGACGATTTGAAGAAGCAGACGGCGGAACGCTTTTTCTCGATGAAATCGGCGAAATGTCTCTACAGGCACAGGTAAAGCTGCTGCGTGTCCTGCAGGACGGCGAATTTACACGCGTCGGCGGCAGTGAGGTCATCAGGACCGACGTACGCGTAATTGCCGCGAGCAATGTGGATCTGGAAAAAGCAGTCGAAGAAGGCAAATTCCGAAAGGATCTCTATTTCCGGCTTTCTGCATTTCCCATACGTGTCCCGCCGCTGCGCGAGCGGGCGGAGGATATAAACCTGCTTGTTCTCCACTTCATGGACAGGTACAAGGAAAAGACCGGACGGTTCGTTTCCGGCATCTCCAAGGATGCTCTTCGCGCACTGGAAAATTACGAATGGCCCGGAAATGTACGCGAGCTTGAAAATGCAATCGAACGAGCGGTGATTATTGCTGCCGGCCGTAGAATAGAACTTTCGGATCTACCCGAAGCAATCGCCAGGAATGCCGCTACAACTACCGCAGCCGCACGCAGCGAACGTCTTCGCGCGGTTGCTGACGGTAACCGGCAGGAAATCCTTCTGGAAATTCCGGCCGCTCTGGAAGAAGTGGAAAAAATGATGATTTCCGCCACGCTGGATTATTGCGACGGCGACAAATCCCGCGCCGCCCGTTTGCTTAATATTTCCCGAAAAACGCTTTACAGAAAGATGGCCGAGTATGGAATCGAGGATGCAGCCGCCGGTTAACGGAAAGCAAAAATGTTTGCCAAGCCGGGCATTTCTCCTGTATCTTTTGTTAAGTAGATTTTTATGAGTATCTCATCGGTAGAAGTTAGGCCATTGGCAGTAGATGTTTCGTGCAATAATGATGCGCTGCACGTATCATTGGCAGACGGACGCGGCATCTCCGTGCCCCTGACGTGGTTTCCGCGCCTGCTCGAAGCAACGCCGAAAGACAGAAACAACTGGAGGCTGATCGGCGGCGGACTCGGAATCCATTGGGAAGACCTCGATCAGGACGTATCGGTTGAAAGCCTCCTGCGGCTCCGGTAAAACTTCCGGCGCCGTGCCGCGCGGCTTGGTTCCCGTGCGCAAGGTCATTCTTTATGTCTGCTGCAAACAAAGAATGGATATTCCTGCTCGCCTTTTTCGCTTGCTTTTTTTTCGTTCTAATCGCCGAAACCAAATGGCTCCAAATTCGTGCGGCAGCTTCGCTTCGTAATGCCGCAATCGTCGCTGCCGGTTCCGATTTGTTCGGTATCACTGCGGGATTATTGCTCGCTTTTGTAATTTTCGGTGGCGTCGTGGCATTCTTCCGGGGCGGCCAACAGTTGAGCGGGGAGGATCCGCGATTGTCCATTGCTTTTTTTATTTCGCTGACCGGACCTTTTATCGCCCTTTTGATTCCGAAGCTGATACTGGCGCGCATCTTACGCCTTAGGCCGCCTCCCGGAATTACACCTTATGCTTTTGTTTCCACCTTTCTTTTTTTAGTTATAGTCTTCGGAATTCCGGCTTTGATAATCTATCTCCTGCGGAGTTTCTAGAAATGGATTTGATAGTCGGAACCGCCGGACACATAGATCACGGTAAAACTGAGCTTATCAAAGCACTGACGGGCACTGATACCGACCGTTTGCCGGAGGAAAAATCAAGGGGAATTACGATAGACCTTGGTTTTGCGCAAATGCAAAACGATGACCTGCGGATAGCATTCATTGACGTGCCCGGTCATGAAAAATTCGTCAGAAATATGCTGGCCGGTGCGGGCGGCATGGACGCTGTACTGATTGCCGTTGCTGCAGACGAAGGAATAATGCCGCAGACGCGCGAACACATTGACATCTGCCGTCTGCTGGAAATCGACAGAGGCATTGTCGCGATTACAAAATGCGACACAGTAAACGATCGCGAACTGATCGATATTACACGCAGCGACATCGCCGAACTGTTAGCAAACACTCCTCTTGCCGGCGCACCGATTATCGAAACCAGCAGCCGGACATTTGACGGTATTTCCGATCTTCGCCAGGCTTTATTCGACATCGCCCGCAACTTTCAACGCGACATCCGTCCCCTGGCTGCACGTTTGCCGATTGACAGGTCATTTTCAGTAAAAGGCTTCGGCACGGTCGTAACCGGAACTCTCGTCTCCGGCGAAATTTGCGGCGAAAGTGAACTCGAACTATTGCCCTCGTGCAGGCGCGTTCGCGTACGCGGCATCGAAACCTTTGGCCGTAAAGCGGAAAAAGCCACTGCGGGACAGCGGACGGCAGTAAATCTTGCAGGCATAGACTATCAGGAGATAAAACGTGGAATGATGCTTGCCGAATCCGGAATTTTTTCCCCGACACAGGCAGCAGATGCACAGATCCGAATCCTTCCCACGGCATCGTGTCCGCTTCGGGACCGCCAGCGGCTGCGCATACATACCGGAACCGCAGAATTGATGGCGCGCGTTCGCGTACTTGATGAATCCGGAGAAATCGCTCCCGGGGCAAGCGGTTTTGTCCGTCTCAGCCTGGAATCGCCGACGGCTCTGATACTCGGCCAGCGATTCATTGCCCGCACCTATTCGCCCCAAACAACAATTGGCGGCGGCGAAATCGTCCTTCCGAAGGCTTCGCGCATCCGACGTCGGAATTATGCCGGTCATTGCAGCTATCTCGCACGACTTCTGGAACTAAAATTTGATACGGTGCTCCTGCCCGAAACGATAATCAGGCAAGCCGGAACGGACGGAATTTCCATCGGACGCCTGCTTGAAATTACCGGCTGGAAACGGGCGTCGCTGCTCGATTCGCTTAAACGGGCGGGATCAGTCGGTAAAATCGTGCTCAACGGCGAAATGTGCTTTATTGATGAAGCGGTTTCGGCGGCTGAGTCCGCGATTTTTCAGATAGTTTCGAATTTTCATAAATCAAATCCGCTCAGTAGCGGAATAACCGTCAGAGAACTGGCTCGCGGTGCAGCCGCATGCGGCGTTTCCGAAAAATTGACGGATTTGGCGGTGCGGCGTCTTTCATCGGCAGGTAAAATCGAACTGCGTGCAGATATTGTTACACTCGCCGGCCGGACAGCACAATTAAACAGGAGCGAAACGGCAATTGCCGACGCGATCAGATCTGCACTTCTTTCTGCAGGGCTGCAGCCGCCAAAAATCGCCGATCTGCTTTCGTCCGTTGACGGCGAAGGCGCGGCAAAGCGCGGCGTTTTCAAGTTTCTGGCCGATAATGGAGAAATAGTTTTAATTAACGATGATTATGCTCTGGAGCGAACGGTTTTCGATACCTTGGTCAATGAGATACGACGTTATGCAGAAACTTCTGCGGATCGTCTGATAGATGTCGCGGCTTTTAAGCAAATAACCGGTCTTTCGCGTAAATTCGCCATTCCGATACTTGAATATCTGGACCGGAAAGGTTTTACTCAAAGGGCCGGAGACAAACGCATTGTCAGATAAATAATCAACGGGTCGAATTTTTTCATTTTTGCAAATGGAATTTTTATGATTATCGGAATCGTCGCGATCGCAAAGAACTTTGCGATCGGAAGAAGCGGCTCTCTGCCGTGGCATTACACGGAAGATTTGCGGCATTTCAAAGAAACGACCATGGGGAACGCAGTTGTTATGGGTTCCAACACCTGGAGAGCAATCGGAAAACCGCTGCCCGGCAGGCAAAACATAGTCTTGTCCCGCACATCACTGCCCCAGTTGCCGCCCGGTGTTTTACGTTTTTCGGGTCCCGATGACGTTGTAGCTTTTGCAAAGGATTACGAAAAGGATGTTTTTATTATTGGCGGCAGGCAAATCTATTCCGCAATGGCAGACCGGATTGAAAAGTGGATCGTAACGGAGATCCCGCTGGTCGTTGCGGATGCGGATACTTTTATGCCGGAAGATTTTCTGAATGATTTCGAGATGGAAACCGAACGCGATCTTGGCAGCGGATTACGCGTAAAATATCTTTACCGAAAGTAATTTTGTAGTAACATATACGCAAAATCAGGAGGCCAACTATATGATGGGCGGTAGGACATGGGACGAATGGATCGAAGAGTATTCAGCCGGACATCAGAACGCGGTCAATCGCCTTACGCATAGCTTCGGCATACCGATGATCGCTCTTTCGATTCTCTCAATTCCCTTCTGTTTCTTTGTTCCGGGCCTTTGGAAAATTTCGCTCGGGTTATTTATTGTCGGATGGGCTCTGCAATTTATCGGCCACTATTTTGAAGGGAAACCGCCGGAATTTTTCAAGGATTGGCGTTTTTTGCTTGTCGGGCTTCGTTGGTGGCTCAAAAAAGTAATAGGATTCGGTAAATAGAAATTCCGCTTACGGTCCGCCAGCATAATAATTTTCGAAGGAAAGACGCGATTTGTCCGGACAATTAATTCTTGCATTGGATATCGGCACATCGGGCATTCGCGGCGCTTTGTCCGATAGCAAAGGGCGCATTATCCCTGCCTCTTTGGTCAGAGTAGATCAGCGGCCGCTTACAACCCGCGACGGCGGCTCTGTAATCGATCCCGGGCAAACATTCAAAAACGTTCTGGATGTAATAGATGGCGTCCTGCAATACGGCAAAGGCGACATCGGGGTCATAGCCGTTTCATCTCTTTGGCATTCCCTTGCGGGCATCGACGAAAATCAACGGCCGACTACGCCTGCTTTTACTCTGGCCGATAATCGCAGCCGCGACTTCGTCCGTCATTTACGGAATGATCTCGATGAGACAGAAACGCATAACCGCGTCGGCGCCCGCTTTCACTCGAGTTACTGGCCGGCGAAACTGCTCCGGCTCCGAAAGACCGATCCGAAGGTTTTTCGCAGTACCGTCAAATGGTTATCTCTTCCCGATTATCTGACGTTGAAATTTTGCGGACGGGTGGCTACGAGTATTTCGATGGCTTCGGGTACGGGTATTTTCGACATCGGATCACTTTGCTGGGATCCCGGGCTTTGCAGGTATCTGAGAATAACGGATAAAAAGCTGCCGTCCATAGCACGGGATAATGAAGGGTTTCCACTGCTCAAAAAATTCATCAAACGTTGGCCGCGTCTAAAAAATGCGAAGTGGCTTCCGGCAATCGGCGACGGTGCGGCGGCAAATCTCGGCTCGGGCTGTATCGGGCATCAACGGGCAGCCTTAACTATCGGCACAAC
>Ga0073934_10002328_pt1 | contig 40362 bp, 31 predicted proteins | sample LarsenN4metaG_FD_76834 | JGI IMG/M metagenome (GOLD analysis project Ga0073934, IMG submission 76834) | Hot spring sediment bacterial and archeal communities from British Columbia, Canada, to study Microbial Dark Matter (Phase II) - Larsen... ...
TGGAAAAGTTACTTCTGCCCTGCTTTGATTTCGGCGTCGTAGCTCAAGGATACGGGTGGGTATTTCCAAAAGACGACCACTGGTCGATCGGTTTGTATACCCTGGCCAGGGGCCTTAAAGATCTTCGAACGCGACTTGCCGATTATATCGCTAGTAAAGGCTTCGTCGTGCGGGGGGACCCGCTTCGCACCTTTGAAGCCCATCAAATCCCCGTCGGCGGATTTCGTCTATCCGTTCCGGATGCGCCCGTATATCTGGTTGGCGATGCAGGGGGCTATGCCGACACCCTCACCGGAGAGGGGATTTATCATGCGTTGGAGAGCGGACGTCTTGCGGGCCAAACGCTGTGCCACGTTCTGCAGGGAAAGGGTTCTCACCGAAGTTATTATCGAAGCCTTTGGAAATCGGTGCTCTGGGACACTTTTCTAACCTATTATCTCTCCAAGATTTTTTATCGTGACATCGATAGAGCCCTGCGAGTTCTTGAGATCCCCCTCGTCTGGCGATCCGTTATCCAGGGGTACGCCGAGGGCGCAACAGTTTCACAAGGCATGAAGTGGGGAGGTTTTTACCTTATGAAGTCCTGGGTCAAGCGGACGCTGAAGCATGAAAGGCGGCATGCTGAGGGGTAGGAGTGGCCCCATAGACCTCAAAAGAGCCTCCCTGCTCTTTCCCCGTGGAACCTTTTAGAGGCTTCTTTTTTACCCACCTAACCCCCTCCCCCCTAAGCACCAGAATAAGGAGGAAAAGGGCTGTAAATCCAGGAAAAATCCCCCTCACCTCCCTACGCACCAAGATAAGGATGAAGTCCCCTATTTCCTCGTTCCCAGGCTTCAGCCTGGGAACGAGGGAGTCCGGGCAGTTCTGTTTTTGACCTGGCGCGTAGGTCCTTGCCCCCCTTTCGTAAAGGGGGGTCAGGGGGGATTTTTCCTATCCTGGCGCTTATGCCCCCTCGCCCCCTTTCCCGCGCCGGGAAGGAGGAACTTGGGAATGGCTACGGCCCAACTTTCCCCTTCCCTACCAGGGAAGGGGGTCGGAGGGGTTAGGTCCAGAATTCGAAGCCGCGCGTAACTCCTTGCCAGGGGGGCGTGGGTATGAATAAACAATCCGGAGACAAAAGCGAGCTTGCTCGCTTTCCAGATTTTGAACCGTTTGATGCGCATCACATCGGACCCGGGCGTATTAGCGCCCCTGTCCGTGGTCACCGTTGCTTCGTACCCTACTTCCCTGGCTAATTCTAAGCCGGCCTGGTCGTATTCTCCCCAGGGCCAGGCCAAATACCTGCATCTTTTGCCTAGATGCCGCTCGATATCTTGCTTCGACTGTAATAGCTCGGATCTGACCCGCTCGCGCCAGGAAGCTTCATCTTCGTAGCTACCTTCTATCCGGTGGCCGGCCTTGTAGGCGGCGACCACTTCCATCAAGGTTTTATCTACGATCGCTTTTTCCTTATCCCTGAAGAACGCCTCCCCCCCGTTCTGGTTAACGTAATGGATGAGGGCTTCTGCCAGCAGGGGATCTCCGGCGTACTTCCTCACGGCCAGGGCAGAACCGCGCTCGTACATGGGGGTTCCCAGTCTACAATCCCCTTCTATGGGCCACTTTCTATTTCTAAAGGCCGGAATATGGAATTCTTTAATCTTTTCACTCCGATACGCGTATTGGTGATAACGGCCATGGGATTGAACGTCCATAATCCCACTTTCTTCCATGATTTTTAATTCCTTCCAGGTCAGAAAATCCGGAAGTTCGGCATCCGGATTATTTTCCCTGTCCAGGGGAGAGGGGTGGAAGAGGTCACCTCGCCGGTACAGATCTTTTTCCTGGCACTTCTGCATCTTCAGATCCTCCAAGTTAAAACGGGGCGGAGTTGTAGGGTTCCCGGCCAGGCCCGTTATCATAAAGAGCGTTGCTTTAAACCGGTACTTTTTCAAGATCGGGTAAGCGTACACCCAGGTATTTAAAAAACCGTCGTCGAAGGTAAGCACCACCGAGTTTCTCGAGGCGCGCTGCCGGCCCTTCATGACCTGGACTAACTCGGTAAGGGAGATAACCTGATACCCCTGGGTATGTAAATACTTCATCTGCCAGTCAAATACCTCCGGCGTAATGGCATCGAGGGGATCCACATGATGGTATAAAAGAACGGCCACGCAGGGCTCTCTAAACCCTTTCAGTCTTACCCTCGACCATTTCATAGTATAATCTCTCCGTGTTTTCTACCATCTGCTGGACCGAAAAGCTCCTCTCAACCACCGACCGGCCTTTGCTCCCCATATCTAAAGCCAGATCTCTATGCTTCAGGAGGTAAATAATCTTTTCGGCCAGAGCGTTTGCATCTGCAGGAGGTACGAGCAGTCCGTTAATCCCATCCTGAATGAGCTCCCGATTTCCATCCACCTGGGTGGCTACGACCGGTTTTTTCATAGCCATGGCTTCCCGAATGACCCCGGAGAATCCGTCGGTGAGGGCGGCACTCACCAGGAGATCTATCGCTGCGAGCAGTTCAGGCACGTTTTCTCGGAATCCAAGAAATAGCAAGTGGTTCGCCAGGCCCATATTTTTACTCAGGGTAAGAAGTTCTTTACAAGAAGTTCCCTCTCCGACTACGATGAATCTTGCGTGAGGAACCGCTTTAATGACCTCTGCAGCGGCTCTTAAAAAATAATTATACCCCCTGAGGTTTTGGGGGGAGTGATTTCCAATGGCGCCCACCAAAGGCAGGGAAGGATCCAATCCCAAGGCCTGTCGGAAGGAAGCGCCATCGATCCGTAAGGGGCTAAACCGCTCCAGATCCGTTCCGCTATAGATCACTTCGATCCTTGCAGGGGGGACTCCTGAGTTAATTAAAACCTGCCTGACGCTTTGGGAGACGGCGATAATTTTCGATACCTTAAACGTGTATTTGAGCTTTGCAGAAAGTGGATTTCTTATCGGAAGGGCGACCCGACGGGTTACGATAAAAGTGGGGATCCCTTTTAAGATCGAAGCGATCCAGGCCAGCATATGGGCAGTAGGTCTATGGGCGTTGACCAGATCAAAATTTTTCTGCGCCATCACTTTTATAATTTGAGGGATCGCTAAAAAATCCAACTCCCCCCTCATCTGAATGCGCTCCACGGGCAGGTTCATCTTTTCCAGCTTATCGCCCAGGCTACTTCCCGGAGGGCATATCAAGGTGATCTCGTGTCCTTTTTGAACGAGCCCTTTACTCAATTGATAAACTTGCTCCTGTCCACCGCTCCAGGTGGTTCCTGTCGTAATCTGGAGGATGTTAAGCCTTCTGGTGTAGCGCATACGGAACCTACCTTTATGACCTTGTAGGGGCAGTCCCGGGCCTGTCCTGAGGAAGGGGATAGTTGCCCCGTTCAAGGGTAACCCTGCAACGTCCTCCCTACAAGGACTACGGGATGAGTTGGGAGACGCTGACCATCTCGATGTTCTTTTTCTTGAACTCCGGCAGAACTAAACGGAGCGCCTCAATGGTCAGGGCTCTGGGGTGGCCAATGGCGATGGCTTTCCCCTCCCTAAGAGCTAGGTTTTCAACTTTTTTGAGTTGGCTCTTGATAAAGTTCAAGTCGTCTTGATCATCCAGGAAGATATCCCGTTCCAGGGTTCTGAGACCCATTTTCCTGGCCAACTGGTATCCGACGGTGTGGGTGGTCGTTCGGCTATCTAGAAAGAAGAGGCCCGATTTTTTGACCTCGTTAAGGACGGCCTGCATTTTTTCAGATCTGCGGGTAAAGAGAGAGCCCATATGATTGCTGACCCCTTTAATATAAGGTACGGCGGCGATACTTTCCCTGACAATCTGCCCGATCTCTTCGCTGTCCATGTAGGTCCAGAGTCCTCCCCTGCCCAAATTCGCAAAGGAAGTTTCCTCAGGTTCCATGGGAATATGAAGGATCACTTCCTGGTTCTTTTCGTTGAGAAGCCGAGCGATGGCCACGGATTTCTCCAGATAAGGAATAACTGCGAAGGTGAGCGGCTCCCCCAGGTGTAGCAACTTGCGAACAGGTTCTTCGCTGAACCCTATATCGTCGATGACAACGGCTACCCGCGGGGGCAGACGGAGTTCTCCCGAGAAGCCGGGTTTTTCTGTAGACGGGTTACTTTCAAGGGGCCTTTGGGCACCGGGAGAGGAATCGGGGCTTTGAGGGGGAGAAAGGAACCGGAGGGTATGAGTGATCGTATGCCCGACGCCAAGGGTTAAGATAGAGACCTCTTCGTTGGGGTCGCCTTTATATATCTCGAAAAGTCTTCCGTGAGCCTTCTGGGCGGCTTGATAAAGCCTATTCTGTATCTCTGAAAACGTGTACCGGGAAGGAAGGCCGATTTCATAACGGTAAGAGGTCCCTTCTTCCTCTGACCCGTGGACATTCTGGAATATTTGCACTTTGATTTGCTCTTTAGCGATGCCAAGGCTGGAGAGCTCCTTGTTGATCGCTACATCTAAATCAAAAGTAGTGCGCTCCAGGCTGTTGTTTAAAGCCTTGGTCAGCGGGTTCTTTAATTCTTTAAAGGCTGGAAAAAAGGGATAGGTTACAAGACCTGCTGCGAAAAGGAATACAACGAATACGGTGATTCCTCCGAGGAGTTTTAGGAGAGGTCGATCTTTAGGTGTACCCGGATAAGTTATACTCTGTTCTCTCTCGCCTTCCACAGGAATCTGAGCCTATATCCTTTGTATACAGACTTAGGACCGAGAACTGCGCTGGGGGACCCAAGAATCTGGGGTCCAAGGAACGGAAAAAATTGAGGATAGAAGGTTGAAGCCCGCCCCTTGGACAACTTCAAAAAGGCTGAAAAGATAGAAGATCGAGGATCTCGATCTTCTATCCCTTATCTTTGACCCTTTATCCTACTCGCTGAAACCTCTGCATCAGAGGGTTTAGCTGGGTTTTTTGGCTTCAACGAGTTTTTGTTTTTCAAAAATCATGATCCCTTTCAGGATGTCCACAGCTCGCTGCAATTGAACGTCCTTTTCCAACTCCGGATCTTTCTTAACGACCTCTTCTTTTCCTTCGGTTTTTTCTCCGGTCGTTTCACCGGTTTCGCTGCTCTTCTGCTGGACGTTATCGGCTGGGGTCTCTTTTTTACTTTCTGGTTGCGACTCTTTTTCCGGGGTTTGCGACGGTGAAGATTTTTCTTTATCCGTCGGCTCTGATTTTTCTTTTCCCGGCTTTTCTTTCGATTTCTCCTTAGACAGGGCCTCCAGAGCCGCCTCCTCTGAATCTTGACCCGCTTTAGGGAGCTCGACGATCACGTCCGGGATAATTCCCTTCTCATGGATCGTTCGCCCATTTGGCGTATAGTATTTAGCCGTGGTCAGCCGGAGTCCCGAGTTATCCGTAAGGGGGACTACGCTCTGAACGGAGCCCTTACCGAAGGTCTTGGTACCTACGATGAGGCCTCTGCCGTGGTCCTGGATGGCTCCTGCGACAATTTCAGAAGCACTGGCGCTCCCATGATTCACCAAGACCACAAGGGGATGATAGGGGTGCGTGGCCCCTTGTCGGGCTACAAAGCGCATGTCCTGATTTTTGGCCCGACCTTTTGTATAAACGATCAGCTTACCCTTTTCCAAGAACTTATCTGCCACGTCCACCGCTGCATTTAAAAGTCCTCCCGGATCATTCCGTAAATCAAGAACCATGGCCTTAATACCGGACTCTTCCAATTTATCCAGAGCGATCTCAAGCTCTTCAGCCGTATTTTCCTGGAATTGTCTTAACTTAACGTACCCGATATTCCCTTCCAGAACTTTCCAGGTCACACTTTTGATCTCGATGATATCTCGAGTCAGGACGAACTCCTTCGGGCTATCGAAGCCATCCCGCATAATCGTGAGGGTCACTTTAGTGCCCTTAGGGCCCCTCAGAATTTTCACGGCCTCCATCAACGTCATATCTTTGGTAGATTTAGACTCTATTTTGACGATCTTATCTCCAGCCTGGATACCGGCACGATCCGCAGGGGTATCTTCAATGGGTGCAATGACCACAAGCTGGTTATCTTTAACGGCGATTTGAATCCCCAATCCTCCAAAGCTTCCCTTGGTTTCCACCTGCATCTCTTGATAGACATCCGGAGGCATAAAAGAACTATGGGGGTCTAAGACTTTGAGCATTCCATTAATCGCGCCATAAATCAAGTCCTGGGTGTTTACTTCCTCCACATAATTCGTTTGAATTAAATACAGAACCTCACTAAGTATTTTCAATTTTTCGTAGGTGTTAGACTGGGTGGCAAGAACTTTTGAAGTCAGACTGATTCCAAAGACTAGGCTGAGTATAATAATGAAGGTAAATATCTTATGATTTTTGATCTTTTGATACATGAGGTTTTTCCTCCTAAATCAATCTGCCACTCATTGTCTACGTGCAAATGAGAGCTGATCTATAAACCCTAAATCTTACATCTTACCCAGAAGAGCTTTGTTCCTCTGCGGAGTTTTGTTTTATAAAAAAGATTAGAGCTTTTCCCCATCCTTTGTCAAGATATATTTCAAGGTAGCCAACGAACTCTTCTCACGACCCGGACAAAACTTTAAAAATCCATGCAACCTTTAAGCACCTAGCGCATCTATCTGTTAGAAAAAGTTGAACACCTAGGACGGCTATGAGGAGGTAAACGATTATGCTGCGATCTCGTATATCCAGAGCTTTTCTCATTTCAATGCTTCTAAATCTAGGGAGTCTGGATCTAGGGAGTCTGGGAAGTTTCATGGGGGAAGCCCGGGGGCAGGAGCGCTGGAGAATTATTCCCTACCCGCGTATAACGGTGGAAACGGTGGATTATTACACCAAAGCTCCGAGGACCTCCTTTTGTCTGGGCAGAAATCAAATAGATATTCGGCTGTCAAACAACAGTTATGAATCCTATTATGTCCACCTTATCAACCGGGATACCCGGGAGGTCACCCGGACCCTCTATAGGGGCTGGCTAGGTCCGGGTACCCACTATCTGTCGGATTTAACCGGTTCCACGTTTGATATCCAGGGGCCTCCGGGGGTAGAATCGATCCGATTGGATCTCGACAGGGACTCCGGATTAGAGGATGGCCGTTGGGTCCGGTTTACGACCCGTTACTGTGACAGGCCTGAGGATCCAGGTCACCTATGGATTACGGCTTCGATAAGTCCACGGGTGATCCCACAAGGGGGAAGCGGCCTCATAACGATCCGAACCAATGCCAGTTCCCGATCTTCCGTTCGATATTACCTGGAAATTTACAACAGTTGGGGTAATCTCTGGCGGCGCGTAGAGGCCTGGAAGAGGGCGCCCGGAACTTACGATCTTGAACTGGTGGTGGGTCGGGAGACCCCGCCAGGGGCGCTAACCTATACCGTTGAGTTGTGGTCTGAAACCCCCGGTTATCGCCACCGAAGGCTGGAAGCCAGGAGTAGCTTTACCTTTCGAGTTGCATCCGATTACTACCTATCGGAAAGATTTTGGAACTATTGAAAACGAATCCTATTCTTTGGCAATAATGGCGATTCCCTGAACGGTCTCCTCTTTATAAGGGGGTTTCAGACGAATATCATGTTTGCTGAGCAGCCAGAGCTCGGGGATGATCTCGGCGATTAAGCTCCCTCCTTTGAACACTCGAACTATAGAGCTCTCTGAAACAGCGATGGCAATGGCCTGGGTTTCCTTTGAAATGGAGGCCGCCGCCACATGGCGACCTCCTAAACCCAAAGGAAGGTCCAGGCCCGTGGAGGTCGCATTGAAGTATCGGGTCGCCGATAACACCACCCCCTCTCCGGAGATAACAAATCCTCCATCCAACTGCGCCAGTTCTTTCAAGGTCTCGCGCATGTCCGGGTTATCTATCCGTTTAACTTCATCGGGATGACCTAAAAGGGGATCGAGGATTAAAGTCCGGGACCGGGCAAAAACCTCTTTTTCATCTCCTATGACTAAAAGCGTGCCGATCCGTCTACCTTCTCGTCCCTCTCGGGCTATCTCTACGGCGACTTCCAGAACTGCCTCCAGAACTTCTGGCTTACATCCTATCCTTCCATCACACAAGTGCTTAAACAGAAAGGTTTTCATCTCTAAACTCCTTTTCTTAATGAATCTATATATAATTTAAGTAGAATTCACCGTTATGTCACGCTTTAACCGCGAAAGTGAACTTATATTCTAACCCTTTACAGAGGATCCTGCTATGAAAAACGCTTTTCTCTTAACCGCAGGTCTCGTACTTCTTTTAACCTCGACCGGCCCGGCTCAGGATAGAACGGGCGACTTTGTACCCGGAGAGATCCTGGTCAAATTCAAATCCCAAATCTCCCCAACCGCCGTGAGCTCTTTAAACGCCCGATTAGGCACTCGGATCCTTCGAGCCCTGCCCCTCATCCGGGCTTACCATTTGAAAATTACCGATGAGACGCCTGTCAGGGATATGGTCGCTGCCTATGGGCAAAGTGGACTGGTCGAGTACGCGGAACCTAACTTTCGACGCCATGCCTACAGAACTCCCAATGACCCCCGTTATGGAGAGCTTTGGGAGCTTCATAACAACGGTCAGACAGGAGGTAAAGCCGGTTCGGATATCGATGCTCCCGAAGCGTGGGATATCCAGACGGGGAATCAAAACGTGGTTGTAGCGGTCTTGGATTCGGGCGTGGATTATAACCACGAGGATCTAGCCGCCAATATATGGATAAATTCAAAGGAAATTCCTGACAATGGAGTCGACGACGATGGAAACGGGTATATTGATGACCGGAGGGGTTGGAATTGTGTTCGTAACAACAACGATCCTTTTGACGATGATTACCATGGAACCCATGTGGCGGGTATTATCGGAGCGACCGGCAATAACGGGATCGGGGTCGTGGGCGTTAACTGGACGGTTCGCCTCATGCCGCTGAAGTTTTTGAATAGAAGAGGATCCGGCACGGTCGCCGATGAAGTAATGTGTATGGAATACGCGGTGAGCAACGGCGCCCGAATCATCAATGCGAGCTTTGGAGGTCCGGAATTCTCTTTCAGCGAAGAGGAAGCGATTCAAGCGGCCAACGAGGCCGGAATTCTCTTTGTAACCGCGGCGGGAAACGATCGGGCTAACAGCGATAGGATCCTCAATTACCCGGCCAACTACCCGCTTCCAAACATCCTGTCCGTCGCTGCAACCGATGAGGAGGATAACCTGGCTTCGTTTTCCAATTACGGTCCTACCACCGTCCATCTTGCGGCACCGGGGGTACGTATCCTCAGTACAATGCCTCAGAACAGTTATGCCCTCCTGGATGGAACTTCCATGGCGGCGCCCCATGTCGTGGGGGTTGCTGCTCTACTCTTCGCGCAGAACCCTACCCTGAGCCACTTCCAGGTGAAGGACCGTATCTTATCCACGGTGGATCGGTTATCTAATCTCACGGGACTCCTCTTAACGGGAGGACGGCTTAATGCCCAGAATGCTTTGGCAGGCCTCGTCTCGATCCCGCTCCCCAGGCTGCTTATCGTCCATCAGGCAAACTACGATGGGCTAGGATCTACAGACATCGCTGTCTGGAATGCGTCAACGGGGGGGTGGAGTATTCTAGATTCTGCCGGGACTTTGAGCCAACAACCTTGGGGCGTTTACGGGGATATTCCCGTCCCCGGAGATTACGATGGAGATGGCAGGGCGGATAAAGCGGTCTGGCGGGCGAGCGATGGAAGGTGGTGGATTTTGAAAAGCTCCTCCGGCGAAATAACGGTCCGTCGGCTGGGTAAACCCGGGGATATCCCGGTCCCCGGCGACTATGATGGGGATGGTCTTACGGATAGGGCTATCTGGAGGCCCTCTGAAGCCCGCTGGCAGATTCGGCGCTCTTCCGGCGGAAGTCTGAAACAAACTTTCGGTCTCCTGGGAGATATCCCGGTTCCAGGAGACTACGATGGGGATGGGAAAACAGACCTGGCGTTATGGCGCCCCAGCGATGGCAGGTGGTTTATCGTTTTTTCTTCAGGGGGGTCCTATTCCATCCCGCTTGGGAGGAGTAACGACGTGCCGGTTCCTGGAGATTACGATGGAGACGGAAAAACGGACCAGGCCCTCTGGCATCCCTCCGATGGCACCTGGCAGGTGGCGCTCTCTTCGGGCCAAACTCTCACCCAAATTTGGGGAACCGCCGAGGAGGTCCCGGTACCTGCCGATTTGGATGGGGACCGGAAAACGGATTTTGCTGTTTGGAATGGCACCTCTGGATTATGGAGTATTCTTTACTCTTCGGGAGGTACGGCCTTTAAGATACTAGGAGGTCCCGGCGAGATCCCTGTGTCGGGCTCGGGAAAGTGAGATTAAATGCCTTCTACTTCTTCCATCTTTTTCAGCAAGAGGCGAAGCTGTCTCTGAAATTCCTCTTCAGAGGCCTCTAGATCTATCTTAATCGTAGGTTTACGACCGATAATTCGCTTGAGGCCTAGATATTCTTCTATGATAAACTTATCCAGATCGCTCTTATGAACTTGAAGAAATCCCCCTTGAGGATCCAGAATTTGTATAAAATCACTTTCCCACCGAAACCCCTCTTTTCTGTCCTGCTCTCTCATGAACCTCCTCTCCTCTGAAACGTCAATTTCTTTAGGGAGCTCTCAGAGCATACCCTTTAAGGGGACATTCCAGAGGGCCTGATAACACCTTAAACGGCCTGAACTAATCATCGTTTTTCTTTGAGATGGTGAACATAGTAAAAAAGGTGAAGCCAACGCAAAACCCCAGGGATAGCGCGATGATGATAAGAATAAGATAAACCATTGAAGTTTCCTTCCATAAACGAAGCCAAGGCAGTCTCTTCCAATTGCCATCCAAATTTAGCTGCTGCTTCAGGTAGGACCAGCGCTTATAAACAGATTCTTACAGGGTAAACACCTTCTTCTCCATTCACGGATTTTTAATTAACCTACGTAAATTGAAATGTCAAGAAAAAAAATTTATTTTTTTAACCTTATCCTAACCCCGTATGGGCCAGAAAAGCAGATCTCTCGGCCCTATCCTTTTTGTGCTTTAGATAACAAACGTCACTTAATGGTCTAATTTCACTTAAAATAACTATTTAGGCCCTTGAATATTTTTCTTTTTACTTGAAAAAGTTTTTGGTCGGCTATTATTATGTATGACATATGCCTTCATCAAGGCTGTACTGCGGTTCTTTTCCAAAGTCCGGTTGCTCTCGACCGGACGTCCCCGGTAACCATAACCCCTGACATAGAGTAACCAAAATGAATAGAGTATCTTCTAAAAGTGCGGTCATTGTGGGCGCCGGTGTTGCCGGCCTAACGTTAGGATACCTTCTCCGAAAGCAAGAATGGGAAGTAACCCTTATTGAGCGGGGTAAAACTGTAGGAGGACTTGCACAGTCCTTTCAGTATGGGGATTTTATTTTTGATGTCGGTCCTAAGCGCTTCCACACGGACGATAAGGAGGTACTGGCCTTTCTCTATGAAATTCTCCAGGGGGACTACCTTACGGTCCCCCGATCCAGCAGCGTTTATATGTTTGGCAGGTACTTTGACTGGCCCTTGAATTCAAAAGCCCTCTTTAAACTCCCACCTTCCGTGATGGTCAGAGCTATTAGCGATCTCATCCGAAAGCGGGAGGTACAGAACAACGAGTCTTTTTCAGAGTATACCAAGTCTCGTTATGGAAATACCCTCTATCAATTATTTTTTAAACCCTATACCGAGAAGTTTCTCAGGGTTCCCTGCGAACAGGTTCACGTAGATTGGGCAAAAACGGGTATTAATCGGGCCGTGATCGATAAGCGGATCAGGTCAGAGTCTTTGCTGGATCTGGTAAAAACCGTCCTCTTGCCCCAACCTGTAAAAACGGAGTTCATTTACCCCAGCTATGGAGGGTTTGGGACTTTTTGTAAAAAGCTTGAAGCGAAACTTCTTCAGATGGGGGCAAGAATTTTCCTCAACACCACGCCCGCACGGTTGGAGTTGAGCCCTGGAGCTATCCAAGGGCTCCTTTTAACAGATGGAACCCGGCTGCAACCCGATTACCTGATCTGGAGCGGAAATCTGCTGAATCTAGCGCAACTTCTCGGGCAGCCCGCCCCGGAGATTAAATACTTATCTACCATCTGTTACAACCTTGAAGTGAAAGGGGACCCCCTACAACGCGCCCAATGGATCTACTACGGCGCTTCAGACTTACTTATGAGCCGGGTCTCGATTACCAAGGAGATGGCCCCCTATATGTCGCCGGAAGGAATGACGGGATTGTGCGTCGAAGTGACCTGCCTTGAAGGGGATGACGTCTGGAGAAATCCGGAAAAGCTGGTTGAGCAGATCAAAAAAGATCTCCAGCAGGTCCGGTTAGTCTCGGACCCCAGCGCCATCCTGGCCATACATATAGAGCGGGTCCGGGATAGCTACCCCATTTACGATCTACAATATCGAAAGAACTTCTCTAAAGCCTCCAAAATTGCCAAGCCCTTCAAGAACTTAAAACTCCTGGGAAGAACGGGCGCCTTCTGGTACAATAACTCGGATCACTCCATGAAGATGTCGATGGATATGGCCGAACACCTCCTCCATGGGCATACCATGGCCGAGAAAGATGAGTACTTTAAAACCTGATACGTAACCCGTAAGGCGTCTCGTAGAAGAGAGTCTCAGGGTCAAAGACAGCCCTTTCCTCCCACCCCTGACGGGCGTACGCGCCAGGATAAGGATGAAGTCCCCTATTTCCTCGTTCCCAGGCTCTGCCTGGGAATGCTTATCTAGAGCTCTGCCTCGATGTCCAAGGAGATCTGCGGCGTCTAAAGATGCCTCAGTCAGATCGGGAATGCTTATCTAAAGGCTCTGCCTCGATGTCCAAGGAGGGGAGGCAGAGCCTCCCGGCAGGCATTCCCAAGCAGAGCCTGGGAACGAGGGAGTCCGGGCAGTTCTGTTTTTAACCTGGTGCGGATGCCCTCGCTCCCCTTTCGTAAAGGGAGGGCAGGGGGGATTTCTCTTATCCTGGCGCTTATGCCCTTGACGGGGTGGGCAGGACGCATTACGGACTATTCTTGCGGTTTTATAAAACGCGCTGCCGCATATCCAGTTCGCCCATCGGGTAATTTGAGTTTATACCACTCGTCCGAAGATTCTAAGATCTCGACCTCGTCCCCCTTTTTGAGTTTAGTAATCACTTTAAACGTCTCCCCTTCGCCCTCTCGCACATTTAAACTTCCTGTTTTGATATTTACAACCCCTTTGAGGGGCTTTTTCTCTTTCTTAGAAGGAGAGACTTTTTCCGAGACATTTGCTACCACTTTGTTCTCTTTTTCAGGGGGCTGGTTCTGTTCCGACAGCTCTGAAGGACTCGACGGGGATTTCTTCTCTTTCCCAGGGGCGGAGGAGGTTTTTTCTTGAACGGCGCGAGATTCCACAGTTTCCTGGGTAGAAGGCGTCCCTTTTTCCTGGACGGTATCGGGTTCCTCGGCTTCTTCAGCGGTAGGATTTTCTGACTGGGTATTAAGGGCCGCAACTTTATCCAGATCGACGTCTACGTCGCCGTGCTTCGTTTTTATTCGAATAGTTTTTGTTAAAAAATCCCCCGTAAACACGTTACCGTCCTTCATTTTAACCCTGTTATTGGCTATCGCCACAAGGTCTTTCATATCCAGGGCCAGGTCTCCGTAAGAGGACCGGATCTTTAACTTATCCAGAAAAATATCTCCGACGATCCTACTCCCATCCAGGAGCTTGACTTGAGCGGCACGAATTGTCGGCTCCCGGGGCGTTCCCTGATTTGAATTAGCCGATGGGACAGGGGTCGCGGAGAGGGCTGCTTCCTGATCCGAAACTGAAGAACGAACGCCAGGTTCCTGGGTTACTTCCTTGGTAGAGCTGATAGACGGGGCGGAAGGCAAGTCCGCCTTTTTCTCTGGAACGGGTTGAGGAACCTCCTTTTTCTCCGAAGTCGGCTGAGGGATCTCCTTCGTCTGTGAAACGAGGGACGGCCTTTTACTGCTCGTAAAGAAATCCAGACCTACCAGGATGAGCACCGTTATCAACAGGAACCCAGCGGCTACGGTAAGAAGCTTTTTCATGTGTTATCCTCCGTTGATTACGATAAACTTTAAAGATTCTCGTATCGGGCTCAACATACTATCACTATCTAATATTAGAGATAGATTGTCAAGGGTAGGTTTCTTAATACTTTTTAAAACAACGCCTAACCTTTTCGTCCGCACCTCGTCCCCAAGCTTTAGCCTGGGGACGAGAAAAAAGGCGTGGCAGAGCCTCGTCATAGACATTCCCAGGCAGAGCCTAGGAACGAGAAAAAAGGCGTGGCAGAGCCTCGTCATAGACATTCCCAGGCAGAGCCTGGGAACGAGAAGAAAGGCGTGGCAGGGCCTGGGGACGAGGAAACGGAACTGCGGATCAAAAGGTGATATTAGGGTTAGAATTTTTAGAGCTTGCTGCCAAACGCGTAGAGAGGCCCCGAGGAAGGATCTCCCTAGACCCAAAAGAAAAGCCACCCTTTAAAGGTGGCGCATAAAATAAAACTCATGGGCCGTGAAGGATTTGAACCTTCGACCTACGGATTATGAGTCCGCTGCTCTGCCAGACTGAGCTAACGGCCCTTTCAGGTATATTTATTATCTATAGCTCTTATCTAAAAAGGTTCTTAATTTTCGACTTCGGGTGGGGTGGCGCAATTTTCTTAACGCCTTGGCCTCGATCTGGCGAATGCGCTCCCGGGTGACGTTGAAATCCTGACCTACTTCCTCCAGCGTATGCTCTCCGCTCTCCCCGATCCCAAACCTCATACGGAGGACTTTTTCCTCGCGATAGGTCAGGGTGCTTAATACTTGCCGGGTCTGCTCCTTAAGATCCATGCTGACCACGGCCTCCGAAGGGGCCACAACGCCTTTATCTTCAATAAGGTCTCCCAGGTGGCTATCTTCCTCTTTACCGATGGGAGTTTCCAGAGAAATAGGCTCCTGGGCGATTTTCATAACCTTACGAACTTTCTCCACCGGAAGCCCGATCTTCTCTGCAATTTCCGCAGAGGTCGGTTTACGACCCAGTTCCTGAACCAGATACCGAGAGGTCTTGATAAGCTTATTGATCGTTTCGATCATATGGACAGGAATGCGAATCGTCCGCGCCTGATCTGCAATCGACCGGGTTATAGCCTGACGAATCCACCAGGTTGCATACGTACTGAACTTGTAACCGCGACGGTACTCGAACTTATCCACCGCTTTCATCAAACCGATGTTCCCTTCCTGGATCAGGTCCAGAAATTGTAATCCCCGGTTTGTATACTTCTTGGCAATGCTGACCACCAGGCGTAAGTTTGCTTTGATAAGCTCGCTCTTCGCGTTTTCAGCTTTAGCTTCTCCGGCTCGGATCTTCTGGAGGACCCGTTTCAGTTTACTTGCAGACATGCACACCTCCAACTCGACCCTCCGAATTTTCCTCCTTCCGTTTCGGATGATGCGCTCCAGCTCCTCCACCATTTCTATCGAGAGGCTCGTCTGTCTTTCCAACTCCTTGCGTTCTGCCTCATTGCATCTTCGCAACTTGCGGGCATATTTTTTCAACTCGCTGGGAGTCATCTTTGTCTGCTCTTCACAGGCCCTGATTTCTGCTTCACCCTTATTGATCCGTTCGACCAGGACCTTGATCTTGTGGACGATGCGCTGGATTTGCATGGGATGCAAATTCATCTGTTGCATAATCTCAGCACTCTGAGCCAATTGTTCCTTCATGGCTACATCTAATTCTTTCTTTTTAACCGGATCTAACCCCTCTGAGGCCATTAAACTTTCGATCCGAACCATCTCCCTTTCGTGTTTCTTCAGTTGGTTCGCCAGTTCCACAAAATTCTCCGCCAGTTGATCGATGCGATTCTCTTGAAGTTCATCCCCCTCGCTAATCTGGATAATCTCTCGTATCTTAACGCGATTGGTCAGGTAGCGTTTGTACAAATTTAACACTTCTCTAGCCGCGATCCGGGTTTCCGTAACCACTTTAAGGACCTCTCTTCGACCACTTTCAATTCTTTTAGCGATTTCGACCTCGCCCTCGCGGGTTAATAAAGGTACGGTTCCCATCTCCCTAAGATACATCCTTACCGGATCATCGGTCTTACCCACGTTCTCCGAAGTTACAATCTTACCGACCACCTTGGTCTTCTTAACAACCCGCTCTCCGGGTTTCAGCCCGCGGGGTTGTCGATCATCGATGATATCGATGTCAAATTTCTCTAACAGAATCAGAAGATCATCTATCTGTTCTGACGAAACGATTTCGGCTGGGAGTATATCATTAATTTCTTCGTACGTTAAAAAACCTTTTTCCTTGCCAAGATTTATTAACTGCCGCTTGATTTCGTCAAGGGTTAGATCTTTAGACATAGAAAGTTTTCCTCCTGATTACGAGGGGTTAGGGTTTTTTGGGGAACAGTTTGGGTATAATATAAACGCTAAATCTTTAATTTGCAAGGCATAGCCTTAGTCTTTCGAAAATATTTCCCTGGATTCTGAAACGATCTCGCTTTTCTTTTTCAATAAGGAGTTAATTTCCTGAGAGACTTTTTGCTGGGTCGCCTCCTGAACCTGCCGAGTTAGCGCCCTCTTTATGCTTTGAATCCTGGATTCCTTCAGGCGCTTCAGACAATCGGAAACCATCATCTCCACGTTGGTAAAAAAACTGCCCGGCTTCATGAAAAGTCTGGACAGGTAATTTCGGTCTTCCTCCTGATCGAACAGATCCAGGACCCTGGATTGAAGGGACGGCTGGTAATCTTCCAGCAGGAGCACCTCGGAAACGACTTTCTTTAAAACAGGGTCCGTCAGGTAGGTAGGATCCAACTGATCTTTAAAGGTCGCCACAAGCCCGGGTTCCCAAAGCAGAGTCGCGACCAGCCACTCTTCCCGGGAGGGGGCTCTTCGTTTTTTAGGGGCAATCTTAGGGATTTCAGAACGGGAAAAGGAGATCTTTTTCAGCTCCTCCAGTAAGGCTTGATCTGAGATCTGGATCTTATTGGCGGCCAGCTTGAGATACTCGGTACGTTCGACTTCGTGGGGAATTTTACTTAAGACCGGGAGGACCTCGTTGACGCAGGCAATTTGATTGTCCAGGATCGTGACGTCCCATTTAGCCACAATCTGATCGATCACGAAATCCACCAAAGGTTTGGCGCTTTTCAAATATTCCTTAAAGCGGCTCGCCCCCCACTCCCTAACCACCGCGTCTGGGTCTCGACCTTCAGGGAGAGACACCACGTAGGCCCGGAGATCCGAGCTTAGAAACAGGTCCAGGGTCCTCTGCGCGGCCCTGACGCCCGCCGCATCCGGGTCAAACACCAGATAGACTTTGGAGGCATAAGGGCGCAAGATTCTCAAATGCTCAGCCGTCAAAGCCGTTCCCAGGGTCGCTGCCAGATTTTTAATCCCCTGACTAAAGGGGCTTATAAAATCAAAATAGCCCTCCACCAGAAGGGCATAACCTTCCCGCCGGATCTCCTCTTTAGAAAGATGGAAGCCGAACAGGGTATTCCGTTTGCTGAACAGGAGGGTCTCAGGAGAGTTTAAATACTTAGGCTCCTCATCCCCCAAGGCACGACCCCCGAAGGCAATGACGTGACCTTTATCGTCGTGGATAGGAATCATCAGGCGGTGGCGGAACCGATCGTAGCAACCCTCTCCTTTCTCTCGTTTGACCACCAGCCCGCTGGCCAGCAAAACCTCCTCGGAATAACTGGAGAATTTACGGCGCAGCCGTTCCCACCCAGGGGGCGCATAACCCAGGAGGAAGCTTTTGACCACAGCTTCGCCCAACCCCCGTTTTTTTAAATATTCCCGGGCTGCCTGCCCCTCTGGGGAACCGACCAGGTAGTGATGGAAATGATAGGCGGCCTCTTTATGGAGGGCGTATAACTTTTCTTGAAGCTCTAACGTCCCGGCATCCGCGACCCTTCCGGCCCTGGGAGGTAAGCGTACCCCGGCTCTTTTTGCAAGGAGCTCCGCCGCCTCGGGAAAGGTATATTGCTTATGTTTCATGAGGAAGGAGAATACATTGCCTCCTACCCCGCAGCCGAAGCAGTGAAAAATGCCTTTCTGAGGATTAACCGTAAAAGAAGGGGTCTTCTCGGGGTGAAAGGGGCAAAGGCCTTTGTAATTCGCCCCTACCTTTTTGAGCGGTACGTGCTCCGAAATGACCTCCACAATAGAAGTCCGCTGACGGATTTCTTCAATCAGATTTTCTGGAATGTAAGAAGTGGTCAAAAAAAGATGATCCTCCCCACATGAACCCGGCTATTCCGCGTTTAAGGGCACTAAAGTTAAAAACCAATTTTAGACGCTTACAAACTGTTAAAATCTTTGCTAATCCGGGTCATCTGGGAATAATTTCAATCTCTCTGCGTCCATGAGTTCATCTAATAACTTCAGCAAATTTCTTCGGAATCGCCGGTCATCTTCAGGATGGCGTTTCTTAGGTCCTTTGGTCCTTATCCCGGCGCGTCTGGCAGCGCTCTGAAGGTATCTCCTCTCCAACAGGGCCGCCATCGTCGTCTCATTGTAAATATACCCCATAGGGGAGATGGCTCTGCCTTTTTTACTCAAAACGAGGGCGGCGAGGCCGTAATCGTGGGTCACGACCAGGTCCCCAGGTTCGACCCGATTAATCAGAGCCATATCCACAGCTTGCGGGAGGGCATCCACCATCACGACCTGAACGTCGTCCTGTCTCTGGAAATAATTATCCACGGAGACCATCAGGATAACTTCCAGGCGGCGTTGTTTGGCCAAATGGATGAGGACCTCTTTAACCGGACAGGCATCCGCATCGACCAAAATTTTCATGGGTTCCTACCTCAGCGTGACCAGGGTGATGCCCTCATAGTGTTCCGCCGTGCTAAAAGAAGACACATGGGGGTGGGTAGATAACATCTTTTCGATCGCCGCTTTCAGTTTACCCGTTCCGATGCCGTGGACGATGGAGACATGGGATAAACCGGCTACGACCGCTTCATCTAAGAACTTATCCAACTCTTCCAGGGCGTTTGCCACGGGTTTTCCGGCCAGAGTGATCTCCCCGCGAAGTATCTCCTCCTCTCCCTCAGGAGATTCCAGGATGACTGACGGTCGCATCTCTACCTCCGGCGGAGGGAGGGGTTTGTTCAGGGAAACCAATCGGGAGACGGGGATCTCCAGTTTAAGCGGCCCCACCTGCACTTCGGCGCTTTTTTTATCCCTGGCTACCTGGAGAATGGTACCCTTTTGATTGAGGGTTGGAATATAGACGGGCTGTCCTACGGTAAGCTCCAGAGGTCCCGACGCCGCCTCTAAAACCCGAGTCTGGGGCTGCTGAATTTGATTTTTCAGCCTGTGGGAATCCCGCTTCAAGGTTTCCACCAGCCGAGCCGCCTGAAGCTCATCCGCTCCCTGGATTTGGGCCAGAATATGGCCGGCTTTCTTGCGAGCGGTATCCACGATATCCTTCGCCTCCCGCATAGCTTTGTTAAGGATTTCCTGGCGCTCTCGCTCCAGGGCCTCCGTCGCTACGACCCATTTTTCCTGGGCCTGCTTGGCCAGAGCGTAGCTCGCCTCAGCTTCCTCCCGGCTTTTTTCAATCACCTCGCTATCCACCGCGAGTTTCTGAATCAGCTTCTCAAGCCGAACCGACTCAGAGCCCATCAAACTTCGAGCCCGTTGGACGATCTCTTCCCGCAATCCCAGCCGGGCCGCTATAATAAAGGCGTTGCTCTTTCCGGGTAACCCGAACAGCAACCGATACGTCGGCGAAAGGGTATTGATGTCGAACTCCACGCTGGCATTCAGGGCCCGGGGATGGGTATAGGCAAAGGTTTTTAGGGAGTCGTGATGGGAGGTGACGACGGTCTTAGCCCCGATCCGATCCAGATGTTCCAAAACGGCAATCCCCAGGGCCGCGCCTTCGGCGGGATCTGTCCCTGCCCCCAGCTCATCCAGCAAAACCAGGGTTCGATCCCACGCATGATTTAAAACATGAACGATCCGGCTCACATGGGAGGAAAACGTGCTTAAACTCTGCTCGATGCTCTGTTGGTCCCCGATATCCGCGAACACTTTATTAAATAGCGGGAGCTCGCTGTTGGGATCTGCCGGAATGTGAAGGCCGGCCTGAGCCATCAGGGTCAGAAGTCCGATGGTTTTGAGGGAGACCGTTTTCCCACCCGTGTTGGGACCCGTTATCAGGAGCATGCTGACTTCATTTTCTATCCGGACATCCAGGGGAACGACTTTATGCTCCTCCCCCTGGTGCTGAAGGAGCAACAGAGGGTGCCGGGCCTGAATTAAGCTGATGCACGTATCCTCGCAAAGGCGGGGTTGACTTCCCTTCCACTTCTCACTCAAGCGGGCCTTGGCATTCACAAAATCTATTTCCCCCAAGACCTCGGTAGTCTTCTGAATCGCCTCCAGGTGTTGTCGGACCTTGGCGGAGAGCTCCAGGAGAATTTTGCGAACCTCCTCCCGTTCCTCGGCCTCCAGGGTGACCAGACTGTTATTGAGATCCACCACCTGCAAGGGCTCCAGGAAGACCGTCGCCCCACTGATGGACTGATCTTGGACAATACCCCGAAGCTTGCCTTGAAATCCGGTCTTAACCGGGATGACATATCGGTTATTCCGAATCGTTATAATCGGTTCCTGGATAATCTTTTGTAAATCAGTTCGTTTAAACAGATCCTTGAGCACATCTTGAATCCGATCCCGGGTCAGTTTGAGATCCTTGCGGATTTTCTTGAGCTTCAAACTCGCGCTATCCAATACCTCCCCCTGATCGTCAATAGATCTTCGGATGGTCCGTTCAAGGTCTTCCAGAACGTGAATTTGCTGGGCCTTTTGAAGGAGGTAGGGATAGGGTATATTCAGCCCGGTTATAAACTTCTTGGTCCGCCTCCCGACTTCCAGCACTCTGCAGACCTTCAGAAGTTCCAAGGGAAAGAGCACGGAGTCCTCCACCTTGACCTTGTAAAGGGATTCCCGGATATCTTCAAGTCCTTCCAACGGAAGCTTACCATGGAGGGAGCGGATTTCTTTGACCTCGCTGGTCTCTGAGAGCCAGGCTTCTATCGTCTCTTTCTGGAAAACAGGCTCCAAGGCCTCTACGTTGGACTTTCCCAGATCCGAAGTCACAAAGGTTTCTAGATAGGCCTTGACCTTGTCGAACTCAAGGGCTCGGAGCGTTGGGGCATCTACTAAAAAACTTTGGCTCATTCTCTAAGTCTAACACTTCTAAATTCGTAAAATCCCTCAGGGAGAGGAAGCTTCAGATGATTTAATATACTATCTGAGCCCGCAGGGGGTCAATCCCTTTATCACATCAAGGTTAAAAAGGTTATACACATAGTTTGATTCGGGGTAACTGCCTCAGGAAAGCTCTCGACAGGAACAGCTCGAGCGTTGGCGCTGGGGAGCAAAGCCGCACGTTGCCGGATCGGTCGTTAAAGCCCCTTGGAGATTGGGACGAATCCTGGAAGAGCAGAAAAACAGCCGGAAAAGTAACCTAAAAACGCGTCGAGGGCTCCAGCGCTATGCGTACGCTGCGGGAAAGCCTGAGGTGAGGGAATTCACCGACGGGGAGGATCGCAAACCGGCGTTTGGCCAACGGGACAGGTAAGCCCTTTACTTCTACTTCCCTTGGCAACAAGTACTCCCGATGAGGGCTATTCCAGGTTGCCAAAGCGGCGTCGATACGCTTCCAGCAGCTGTTCCGCGCGTTCTGCCCGCTGCCTCTCTTGCTCCGCCCGCTGCCTCTCTTGTTGAGCCAGTTCCCAAGGGGTCGGCAGAATCTCTCCCTCCTTCGTCATCCAGCGTAACCAACCCTCTCGTACGATCAAATAAAGGCCCGTGACCGAAGAATAAATCTTCCCCTCCTCATCGGGCTCTACCCCCTCATAGTAAGCCCCTTGCAGATGGTACCCCCTAAATTCCTGGCTGAAGGGGTCAAACAGATAATACTCCCCGGTACGAAAAACCCGCTCGTAGAGGGTCTTCTTTTCCCCTTTATCCACCTCTCGCGTAGTATCCGATAACAGTTCGATGATCACGTCGGGAAAGCGCATCCCCTCCCGCCATACCACCCAACTCTTCCTCTCCCGGTCCTCCACATCTAACACCAGGAAGAAATCGGGCCCTCGAAATTTCTTCTTACTCTGCGGGTCATAGTGCAAAAACATGTTCCCACCCACGTAATAGTTCCTTCGATCCGACCAGTGTACCTTGAGAGATTCTATCAAAACGTTCATTTGCACACGATGGCGTTCGGTCTCCATAGGTTCTCCGTCATCGCACGGCAAGTCGTCCTCTGTAGGAAGGGCTTTAATACTTTCCAGGACCTCCGGTTCGGTGATCGGTTCCGTGAAAGTATAGGACTCCGGGAAACTCATACTCTATCTCCTTACGAGGGAAGGGGGATATAGGGGCGCACGGCTGTGCGTCCCTACCCGCTCTATCTCTAAGTGGGGAGAGGGGATGGGGTCAGCCCAGCTTCTGCTTCACGATCCGGTTGACCAACTTTCCGTCGGCGCGACCTGCCACCTGAGGCATAACATGCTTCATCACTCTACCCAGGTCTTTTGAAGAAGAAGCGCCCAGTTCGGCGAGGGCTTTATCGACGAGGGCTTCCACTTCAGCTTCCGTCAGTTGCTGCGGCAGGAATCCTAAAAGCACGTTCAGTTCGGCGGTTTCTTGGGCGACCAGATCCTCCCGCCCCCCCTTCGAGAATTGTTCGATGGAATCTTTCCTCTGCTTAACCAGGCCCGCGATAACATCCTGGATCTCTGCCTCCGAGAGTTCTCTTCTGAGATGGATCTCTTTATCCTTAACGGCTCCTCGGATGGATCGAATCGCAGAGAGTTTAGTTTTATCTTGGGCCTTCAGGGCGGCTTTCATTTCCGCATCTAGCTGTCTTTTAAGATCGCTTGTTTCCTTCATTTATCCCTTTTTAAGACCAAGGGGGATTCTCATCCCCCGATTACCTTGAAGTAACCTCTCGATAGATATCCAAGTAAAACCAAGGCATGGGCGCTACGGTCACGCCCTTAAGCCCTTAAGATCGTAGAGGCGCGCCCGCCGGTCTGCCCCTACGTACGCCAGCCGGTCTGATCAGGTCGTTGGGGTTCCGAGCGTCAGGCTATGGTGATATCCCTATTCAGATAAACGTCCTGGATGGCGTTGAGGAGCTCCACGCCGTCTTTCATGGGCTTCTGGAAAGCCTTTCTTCCAGAAATGAGCCCCATGCCCCCGGCCCTTTTATTGATGATCGCCGTTCTTACAGCCTGGGCAAGGTCGTTTTTGCCCGCTTCGCCGCCGGAGTTGATGAGGCCGGCCCTTCCCATGTAGCAATTGGCCACCTGGTATCGGGTTAAGTCTATGGGATGATCGGTGGTCAGCTCCGTATAGACCTTTTCGTGGGTTTTCCCAAAGTTGAGCGCCTTGAAGCCGCCATTATTTTCTGCCTGCTTCTGTTTGACGATATCGGCTTCAAGGGTTACGGCCAGGTGATTGGCTTGACCGGTTAAATCGGCAGAGAGGTGGTAATCTTTCTCTTTGGTTTTAAAAGCGCTGTTCCTTAAATACGCCCACAAAATCGTGCCCATCCCGAGGCTATGGGCATACTCAAAGGCTTCGCTGATTTCCTGGATTTGGCGTCCGGATTCGGGGGAACCGAAGTAGATAGTCGCACCCACCGCGATCGCGCCCATATTAAAGGCTTGATCCACGTTTGCAAAAAGAATTTGGTCATATTGGTTGGGATAGGTCAACAGCTCGTTGTGGTTAATCTTAAGGATGAACGGGACCTTATGGGCGTATTTCCTTGAAACCGCGCCCAGCACGCCCAGGGTAGAAGCTACGGCGTTACATCCCCCCTCTATAGCCAGCTTAACGATATTTTCGGGATCAAAATACATGGGATTGGGGGCGAAAGCGCTTCCCCCGGAATGTTCGATCCCCTGGTCCACCGGGAGGATGGAAAGGTATCCCGTATGGGCAAGCCGTCCATGACCGAACAAGGTTTGAAGGCTCCTTAAAACAGCCACCGGCCTATCCGTTTGGGCCACCACCCTATCTACAAAATCAGGTCCGGGGAGGTGGAGCATTTCTTTGGGGACCGTTTTGCATTTATGTTCTAAGAGATCCTTGGCTTCCGTTCCTAATAATTGCTCTAGATCCATCATATTTTCCTCCTGTCGGCGAGAGTTCTATAAACCCCGAGGAGCACGAAATAAAAACCCTTCGCGTTCTTAGGGGTTGAATCCCTCTCCTCACATATTATATTCCTTCAACTTATACATCAGGGCCCGATGACTAATTTCGAGAAGTTCGGCGGCGCGGGTGCGATTATTCGCCGTTTTAGCTAAAGCTCGGGCAATAAGCTCCTTTTCTGCTATCTCTACGATCTCTTTGACCGTGGTTTTAATGGAGATTCGAGACTCCGGGATTTTAAGGGTAATATCATAGGCTTTCTTAACGAGCCCTTCCGGGAGATATTCCGTAGTAATCATCTCCTCTTCAGACATGACCACGGCCCGTTCTATGATATTCTCTAATTCTCTAACGTTGCCTTTCCATTCATGGTCTACCAGGGCATTCATAGCCTCTGGAGTGATATCCTTGATTTCCTTCCCCGTTTCTGCGCTGTATTTTTTAAGGAAATGCCACACCAGGAGCGGGATATCTTCTCGCCGCTCTCTCAAGGAGGGGAGGTAAAAAGGGACTACATTGAGTCGGTAGTATAAATCCTCGCGAAAATTACCTTTTTTAACCTCCTCTAGGAGGTCTTTAGCCGTAGCTGCGATGACACGTACATCCACCTGGAGCGTTCGCGTATCCCCGACCCGGCGAATCTCTCCTTCTTGTAAGACCCGCAGAAGTTTGACCTGTAAATTCAAAGGAAGATCACCGATTTCATCTAAAAAGATAGTACCTTTATCGGCCTCTGTAAAGAGTCCTTTCTTGGAGGCCACAGCTCCGGTGAAGGCGCCTTTTACATGGCCAAACAGCTCGCTTTCCAGAAGATCTCCAGGAATGGCCCCACAGTTGACGGCAATGAAAGGGTAATTCCGTCGGGAGCCGCTATAATGAATGGCTTTAGCCACCAATTCCTTGCCGGTTCCGCTTTCGCCGGTGATTAAAACGGTACTTTTATAATCCGCTATCTTCTCAATTCTCCGGAAGACTTCTTGCATTTTTGTGCTTTTCCCGATGATGTTATCAAAGCTATATTTTTTCTCAACCTCCTTGCGGAGCAGGAGATTTTCCTTCCGAAGCCGTTCTCGCTCCTCAGCCTTTTTTAAGGTGAGGAGAATCTCGTCTTGCTTAAAGGGCTTAGAAACGTAATCGTAGGCGCCCAGTTTCATAGCTTCGATGGCGGTATCCAAAGTTCCGAAAGCGGACATGACAATAACGGTCAGGTCAGGACGAATCCCCTGGATTTCCCTTAAAACCTCAAGCCCGTTCATCTCGGGCATCCGGATGTCACAGATCACGCATTCGAACACGCTATCTTTTAGTTTCTCTAAGGCTTCGGGACCGTTCTGGGCGAGTTCCACCTCATAACCTGCGTCCTCAAGGGCTAGCTTTAGCATATACCGGATGTTTTCCTCGTCATCGACGACGAGTATTTTCTGATAACGCATGTCTTAGCCTCCTTTCTTCCTTACCGACGGAAGAAGTACAGTAAACGTAGTGCCCTTGCCCTCTTCGCTCTGAACTTCGATGGCCCCACCCAGAGATGAGATGATTTTACGGCTGATCGTTAACCCCAGTCCCGCTCCCTTCCCAGGCTCCTTGGTGGTAAAAAAGGGATCAAATATTTTAGCCAGGTTCTTCTCGGGAATCCCACACCCCGTATCGGCAATTTGCACGGCCAGCATCTCGGCATCTCGCCACTTCCTGTCCATGGGCCTGGCCCCTTCAAAGGCAGAGATCGTTAAAGTTCCCTTCTCTGGCATGGCCTGGAGGGCATTAAGGAAAAGGTTAATAAAAACCTGCTGAAGTTTATGCTCGTCCACCCTGGCATAGAGAGGATACCGGGCCAAATCCTTCACGACCTTGATTCCCTGCTTCTTTATCTGGGGGGCAACGAGGGAAAGAGCTTTATCTAGAACTGTGAGAACATCTAAAACTTCTAGATGAGAAGTGTGGGGACGTGCGAAATCAAGAAGCTCGGAGGTAATTTTATGGATCCGCTGGATCTCAGACTCTACGCGATTGAGTAAGTCCTGCGTCGTTGACTTGTCCAATCTATCCTTTTTAAGAATTTCCATGTACCCCAGGATAGAACTCAATGGGTTTCCCACCTCATGGGCGGTTCCGGTGACCAGGCGGCCGATATCTGCCAGCTTCTCGGAAGCTAATAGCTCGCTCCCCACGACTCGTATGGATTCATTGGCTTTCTCTAAAGCTAGAATATACTCCTCCAGGCGCCGATGGATTATACGAAATCTGCGCCGGATCTGCACCGCTATCATGATAAGCCCTGCCCCCACGATAAGGGCCGAGTTCACGATCATGCTTCTCAACACGATCCCCTGGACCTGAATAAGGTGCTCGATCGCTTCGCCAAGGCGAAACTCCCCCCAAAGGAGGCCTGTAACCTGATTTCCTGATTCCACCGGCAGGGCCATGATAAACCTCCTTGGCGCGTACGCTTCCACAGGGCCGATCTGGTGAAAAGCCTCCCCCTTTTCAATCAAAGAACTCAAAAGCCCGTCCTTCAAAAGAAAATCCGCCCTCGAGGAGTCCCTTCTTCCTCGAATAAGCCCGTTTTTATCTATGACCCAGAGCTTTGTCATAAACCCTTCATCCCTAAAAATCTCTAACCCTTGCTCCATATTTAGTTTAAGTTGTGGATCTTCCAGGGTAAGACCGGGGCCTTCTTCAAGGCCTGAAGCCGGCCTATGAACCAGTTCTTGCCTCACGCGCCGTAAGGCCTCTTCGGCCTGCTCGGAGAGATGGCTTGCCAGGGTATTAATGAGGGATTGAATGGCAAGGTAAACGGTAGACTGCAAAATGAGGACCAGAATAAATCCAAGAACCAGAAATCGTCTCCCATTTAATTTCATTTTCCAAAAAAAAAGATTGCAAATAGAATAAACTTTGTTACTCTTAAATATAAGACTAAAAATATCGGAGCTTGTTCTGATTTTTAACCTTCCGAGCTAAATTTCAGGTATCTTAATCTACAAAACATTATGGAAAGTCCTACGATTAGGAAGATGTTATCTAAGTTAGGGGGAGTTGTCAATTACATTTATAGACATTTATTTGTAAGCAAGAATTAATAAGTCACCTTCCGACCGACTAAGGAGAGTCTTAGTATGAGAGTTAATTGCCCGGCCTGCGGTACGTCGCAAGTTATCGAAGGGGGCGAAGCCGACCAGAAAACGACCCTGAGATGTAAGCAGTGCGGGATCTTATTTAGGATCGGAGAAGAGGCCGAAAGCCCTCTTGAGCTGGAGGAATTGGACCTGGATGCGCTTCTGATACCCCCGGAAAATCAGGGATTACAGCCTGAACAAACCCTACCTGCCTTGGAAGAACTCCCTCCGATCTCTACGCAGGAAGACGCGGTCAGGGACGGTGTGCCTCCTGGGAATCAGGCGGGTCCTGGATTTTCTGAGCTGCAGGACCTTTCTTTGGATCTCAACCTGGATTTGTCTGTAACGGAGGCTGGTAAGTCCTCGAATCTGCCCCACGAAGATTCATCCCCCAACGCGAACCTGTTAGAGCTGACCCCGTTGGACCCGAGAGAGGGCCCTGAAACGGGCGCGTCCCAAGGAACCTCCGGAGAAGAATTGAGTTTTATTCAGCCCAATGCCGAAGGAGAATCCCCCATGGCTGAAGGATCCTCTCCAGATTCTATCCTCTCTGAGGATCCCATGAGGGGGCAACCTCTGGCCTCCTGCTGTATAGAAAGCCTGACCTTAGGGAGAGATACGTGCTATATTTGTGGCCGGAAGCTGGACCGGAAGGCCCCAGAGGTCGAGGAGGAGTTGAGAAAAATTCAAACCCAACAAATCCGTGACCGGATGAGATCCGCAAGCCATACTATCAGTTTTTCCAAGGCAAAGCAGGGCATTGACATGGAGGCTCTTTCAGGGTCCGATTCCCTCGCGGACTTTTCTGATTTGGAGAAGGCTCTAGATGCCCTCGCTGAGGCAGGTACAGGACCCGATTTACAAACCAGGGTGGCCCATCTGATCAAGCGAAAAGGGTTCCTGGTTCAGGGAGGTATCGTCCTTGCAACCCTCCTTGGATTAGGGGTTTTGGCCAAGATCATCTTGCCTTCCGGCCATGAAAAACTGATGAAACAGTATCATCAGGTCATGGCTAAAGAGGAACCCAGCCCCGAAGAAATGGTTGAGTTGGGCCTGGTGGCCGCAAAGGACGGGGATAAGGAGGTTCTTAACCTGGTATCCGTGCTACCCAACTTTCCAAAAATCTCAGGTGGCAAACTCCTCAGCGTGGATAATCCCTACGACCAGCAGGACCTTGGGAATTTAATCCAGAAGCGGGCCTACCTGGAGCAGACCATCCAGGCCCTTGAGGGCCAGATCGACGCTAAAAATCTGGAGCTTAAAGAATATGAATCTAATAAAGTCCCCTCAAGCCCTTTGAAAGTGGCTTTAGAGAAAGCCACGAAAGAACTTGAAACCATGACCAATGAGCTGGAGAAGAAGAAAAAAGAAAGTATGGCGAAGGTGGGCGTTCTCCAGCAGAGAATAAGTACACTCCAAGAAGAGCGGATGAAGGCCATACAGGCGCAGAAGGATAACATAGATCGGGTTGATAGTATCGGCAAAGCCCTCTATACCAGCAACATCCAGAAGGAGAAAACTCTCACCGAGGAGATTGCAAAGGCCCAAGAGGAGCTTAGAACTGCCCAGGCTGAACAGCGTAAGTACCTGAGCGACCTGGAGGATGAGTATACGCCTAAGCTGGGAGCCCTTAAGCAGAAGATAGCGGAAACGCAAAGGCAATATGAAATGGCGCAAGCCCTCGAGGATCCTACGCGTTCTCCTATAGAGGGCCTAAAAGCTAACATCGACAAGCTGGAGGAAGATGTAGCCTCCCTGAAGAAACAACTGGGGGAAACGGAAGCGCTCTTCAAAGAAGCTCTCGCCTATTTTAAGAATCCCGAGGCCCAGCAGGCTTTATCAAGTAACCAGAACTGTCAGTTCTCCTCCCTAAAAAGGGATGTCATCCTGAACCTTCAAGGGGAGGGGAGTTCGAGCGGAAAAAAGACCTGGGTCCTCAAACGATACGAGGCCCAGTGTCAGGGTAAGGTTTTTCGAAGTCCTTGGTTGATTAGCCAGTTGAAATGAGGAAACGGTTAGGGCAGCACTTTTTGGTGAACCCCCGGGTGATCCGGAAAATGATTCGGACTGCCGACCTCGACCCCGAAGACACCGTTCTCGAAATAGGCCCTGGGCGCGGAGCGCTGACCGTTCCCATATCGGGGATAGTACAACAGTTGATAGCCATCGAGCGGGATGAAACCCTTTATCGACACCTAAAAGCGCTTTTTTCCGATTCCCCCCATGTCAGGATCCTCCACGCCGATGCCCTGGAGGTCGACTACCAGGACCTTGGTTTCAAGAAAAAGGCCAAAGTCGTCGCAAACCTCCCGTATTATGTGGCTACTCCGATTCTCCGGCGCCTCCTCGCAGGGAGATGTCTTTTTTCTGAGATGACGCTCATGCTTCAAAAAGAGGTCGCCGAGCGCGTGGTCGCACAGCCCGGCGGAAAAGACTACGGCTTCCTGTCGATTACTTGCCAATTGTTCAGTGATATTCAATTCTGCTTCGTTGTCCCGCCGAAGGTCTTTAACCCGCCCCCTGAGGTTGAGTCCGCAGTCCTCAAGTTTAAGCTGCGAGAAGAACCGAAGGCTCCAGTTAAAGATTTAAAGCACTTTTTCGAATTGGTAAAACAGGCCTTCGCTCAAAGACGGAAAACGCTTCGAAATACCCTTAAATCTCACCCTAATCTGATTCACTCACCGGCTCTTTTGGATGGGGCTTTAGAGGCACTTAATATTTCACCCCACCTTCGCGGAGAAACCCTCTCCGTAGAGGCCTATGCTCGCCTGAGCAATTACCTGGTTGAACATATTAAGTGGGGGGTGGTATCTGGTTAATGGGGAGAAGGAATAGACTTAGACCTTAGATAGACGTAATACGTGAAATGTAAATAGGTTTGTAACTCTTCAGGCCCCTTACCCCTAACCCCTCCCCCGAAGTTTCGGGAGGGGGGGAACGAAGAGAGGGAATTTTCACCTCTGACCCTTTCTCCCTCTCCCACGCCGTGGGAGAGGCGCTAGGGGGGAGGGCGAACGGTTACCCATGAAAACGACAATTCCCGTTGAAAATACCGCTCAGGCTTATTTAGAGCTGCTTTGTGACCGGGGGATCAAATACTTCTTTGGAAACGCCGGAACCGATTTTGCCCCTTTGGTGGATGCCTTTGCCAGGTTTGCTGCGGAAGGAAAGCTACGGCCAAAGCCCATACTGGTTCCCCATGAGTTTGTCGCGGTCAGTATGGCCCACGGCTATTATCTGATAACCGGGGAACCTCAGGCGGTGATGGTACATGTCACGGTGGGGACTGCCAACGCGATAGGCGCTATCATAAATGCCGCGAGGAGCCGGATTCCTATCCTTTTTACAGCCGGGCGAACCCCCATCACCGAGGAAGGTTACCGGGGGGCCCGCAATATCTATATCCATTGGGCTCAAGAGGCCTTCGATCAGGGGGGATTAGTTCGAGAGTTTGTGAAGTGGGATTATGAGCTGAGAAATTTCACCCAGTTGGAGACGGTGGTAGATCGGGCCTTGGAAGTTGCGATGACGGAGCCCCGGGGACCGGTCTATTTGACCCTGCCCCGGGAGGTTCTCGCGGAAGAGCATACCGAGGTCACGTTCACCTCTCCAAGCCGACACGTAGGAGCGGTCGGCCGGTCGCCCCTGCTCTACCCGGACCCGGCGCGCATTAAAGAAGTTGCGCAAGCTTTAGTTAAAGCCAAAAAGCCCCTCATCCTGACCGATGCCTTAGGCCGTAACCCGGCTGCGGTGGGTACCCTGATCGAGTTGGCTGAATCTCTGGCCATCCCTGTCATCGAGGTCAATCCTACCCATATGAATTTCCCTACGGACCACCCCCTTCATCAAGGATTTACGGTCACACCTCCGTCAACTTACCTGCAAGAAGCCGATGTGATCCTGGTCATCGAGGCAGACGTCCCCTGGTATCCTTCCGTGTGCAAACCCGGGGAGCGGGCTAAAATTATTCACCTGGGGGTGGATCCGATTTACACGCGATATCCCATCCGCGGTTACCCGGCAGATCTTGTTTTGATCGCCGATCCGCAAATAGCTCTCCTGGCGTTGATCCAGGAGCTCTCTAAGTATCGAACGAGGATGAAATCCACCCTCCAGAAGCGGTACGAAAAGCTACGGGAAGAGCATGACCGGCAAAGGCAGAGCTGGAAGAGGGAGGCGCTTGAGGTCAAGGACGATAAGCCTATCGATTATCGATGGCTCTCCTATTGTATTAATCAGGCTAAGGGGGAGGAGGCCATTGTGGTGAACGAATACGATCTTTTACCCACCCAGGCGCAATATCGTCATCCCGGGACCTATTTCGCGACCCCTCACTCCGGTTGTTTGGGGTGGGGCCTGGGGGCCGCTTTAGGCGTTAAGCTGGCCGCCCCGGATAAGACCGTCATCGCCACGTTGGGAGATGGAAGTTATATGTTCGGGATCCCCACGGCGGCCCACTTCGTCTCCCAGGCCCAAAACCTCCCTATCCTGGTGGTGATCTTCAACAACCAGTGCTGGGGCGCCGTCCGATGGTCCACGGCAGACCTTTACCCTGAGGGTTGGGCGGCCAGGACTAATAACTTTCCCCTGAGCAATCTGGAGCCTTCGCCGGCCTACGAAAAAATCGTTCAGGCCCACGACGGCTACGGAGAACGGGTAGAAAATCCTGAGGAAGTGCTCCCGGCGCTTCAGCGGGCTTTAAAGATCGTCAAGGAAGAAAAGCGGCAGGCTGTACTCAACGTCCTTTGTAAACATCCTTGATGCCGTGCGCATAGGGGCGACCCGCGGGGCCGCCCTTGAAGAATAAGAAGCAGGGCAGACTCAACCGCCGTCCCTTGGTTGAAAAACAGGATGGAAAGGGAGATATTCATTGCTAAATTCAGGCGAGGTCCAGGACAGTATGATCTTAAACGGAAAATTAAATACGGAGATTCAATCTATGTCGGAATTGAACGAGGTAAATCCTTCAAACACGGAACCCGCTCTCTCGGTGGTGCCTCTCGGTGGGCTCGGAGAAATAGGGTTAAACATGATGGTCTTTCAATATCAGGATGAGCTGATCGTCGTCGACGCCGGGCTTATGTTTCCGGAGGAAGATATGCACGGCATCGATCTGGTCATCCCTGATATGACGTATCTTTTAGAGAATAAGGAGTTGGTAAAGGCGGTCGTCTTAACCCATGGGCATGAAGACCACATCGGCGCCCTCCCCTTCCTGCTCACCCATCTTAAAGTCCCGGTCTATGGAACCCCCTTGACCATCGGGCTGGTCGACTCCAAACTGCGAGAGTATAATCTTTCCGGTAAGGTACAACTCCGCTCGATGGAAGTCGGGGAGAGCTTTAAAACGGAGTATTTTCGTATCGAATTCATCGGGGTTAGCCACAGCATCGTAGGAGGCGTTGGGCTTGGGATCCGAACCCCAATAGGGCCTATTATTCACACAGGAGATTTTAAATTTGACCAGACCCCCCTCTACGATAGGCCCGTCGACTTTCACCGTTTCGCCCAGTATGGAGCAGAGGGGGTTTTGCTGTTGCTCTCCGACAGCACCAATGCCGGGCGTAAAGGGTACACCCCCTCGGAAAAATCCGTAGGGGAATCCCTGGGAAACATCTTTCAAAATGCGAAGAAGCGGATTATCGTCGCCTGCTTTGCCTCCCATATCCATCGCATTCAGCACATTATCGATATAGCCCACCAGTTAAATAAAAAGATTATTATTAGTGGGAAAAGTATGGTTACCAACATAAGTATCGCCCTGGAGCTAGGTTATCTGAACATTCCGGAGGGGACTCTGATTAAATTTCATGAAATTGATCATTATCCCCCCAATGGGGTGGTTATTCTCACTACGGGAAGTCAAGGTGAGCCCATGTCTGCCCTTTCCAGGATGGCTGTAGATGAGCATAAGCAGTTTACATTAGAGCCCGGCGATACGGTAATTATTTCGGCCCGGGTCATCCCGGGTAATGAGCGATCCATTGCCAGGGTGGTCAACCACCTCTTCAGAAAAAAGGTAGAGGTCTTGTATGAGGAAAACTCGGATACCCATGTCTCCGGGCATGCTTCTCAAGAAGAGCTTAAGTTAATGATCAACCTGGTTCGTCCGAAATATTTTGTACCGGTTCACGGGGAGTATCGCCAGCTGGCCTGGCACGCGCAACTGGCCGAAAGCGTCGGGGTCCCTCCAGATCGCATTCTGCTGGCAGAAAATGGGGACGTCATTCAACTGACCAAGGACGCCGGGGCCATCGTCGGAAAAATTCACGCGGGGCGCGTGTTCGTAGATGGAAGAGATATCGGAGAAGCCAGCGATATCATGGTGCGGGACCGCCAGAGACTGGCCGATGAGGGCATTGTCATCGTAGGTCTGGTTTTAAGTAAGGAAGATGGGAAGATTATCACCGGACCCGAGATGGCCTCCCGGGGCTTTATGTTCGTAAAGGAATCTACCGAACTCATCGAGGAAGCCAAACAACTCATCATTAAAGAGATCCAGGAGATGACCCCGGAAGTAAAACTTGAGGTCCAGGAAATCGAGGCCAGGATTCGCAGCCGATTGACCAAATTTTTCTCAAAGAAAATTGAAAAGCGCCCCATGATCCTGCCCCTTATCATGGAATTGTAGGGAAGGGGATGCCATGGCCGGGGATTCCTCATACATAGGTCTGATAGGCGCTATGCCTGCAGAGATCGAACCTTTTAGAAACGTCCTCTCCGTGGAAGAGGGCTTTCAACAAAGTACCATCCTTTTTTATATAGGACGCTGCGAAGATAAAAGGATCGTGTTAGCAAGATCTGGCGTGGGTAAAGTTAACGCAGCCGCTGCCGCGCAATTGATGATCCAAAGTTTTAAACCTAAGGCGCTTCTCGGTTTTGGGGTAGCCGGTGCGATCCATTCTGGATGTGATATCGGGGATATCGTTCTTGGAGAAAAGCTCATCCAGCACGATTTTGGCTGGTATACCGCAGGGCGATTCGTGCCGGAGGAAATGTTTATTTATCGTGGGAAGAGAAAGCAAAGAATTCCCTGGTTTGCTTCTCACCCGGCCCTTGTAAAAACTGCCATAGCGGCTACCGAAAAGGCCCTCTTGGGTAGCCGGCAAGTGCACGTGGGAACCATCGTCTCCGGAGACCAGGTCATTTGTATGGAAGAAAAAAGAAAAGATTTAGTTTTACGCTACCAGGCCCTCGCTACAGATATGGAAAGCGCGGCGATAGCTCAGGTCGCCTACATGAACCAGGTTCCGCTTTTGATTATTCGAACCATTTCCGATAAGGCAGACCTCTCGTTAGAGGGAACCTGGATAAAAAAAATAAAACTCGCCCTTCAAGCCAGAAAGGAATTTTCACTGGCTATCAAGCAGGGAGTGACCTTCGTCTGTGAAGTGTTAAAACATATTAACCTAAATCTCCTATTCTGTAAAGAATAAATCGTCCAGTAACCGCTCGAGAACCTCTCTGGTTAACAGGATAGGTCTCGGTTCCAAACCCCGCTCTCCCTTTACATTCCGGTATCGCGCCAGGGTTATTAAAGTCCCATCCCCTTTCCCTTCCAGAAGGAGCTCATAAAACTCTACAAAATCGTTATCCCCACGAGGTGGGAAACTCCTTATCTGGACAAAAGGAGCAGATTTATCCCACTCAATAACCCTTAACGGTTCCAATAAATAACTCACTTTTTGGGTGATCCGATCCCCTTGAGCTTTTAATCGGCCGGCCCTGTCCGGGTCTCCCAAACCCTCTCCCTGCTTTTTGATCTCGAACTTATGAAGCATACATCCCAATCTATCAAGATCCCCTACCTCTAAGTTGATTTGGATGTCCCCTTCTTCCATCTGGATGACTACCGGAAAGTGTTGATATCTGGAAGCTTTAGCAAATAGGTTTTCAATGAGAGCTTGACTCCATTTCATGATGAAGCCCCCTTCCCCTTTACAGCAGGTTATAGCTGTTTTGGACCTTACAGACTACCCTAGCATGCAAATAGTTTCTACCGCTCCGGCAATTATAAATGACCAGGTTACCTACTCCATACCATAAATATATGACCTATCTTAAATCATTTCTATACCGTAAAGGCCTAGTGAAAATCATTGCAAATATTAAACCACGTAGATCCTACCTTAAAACTCCGGCAAGGGCGACCCTGGGGGCGCTTCCACGAGCTGGGGATGTATTCCGGCGCGCGCGATGTTTAAAGCTTATTCGAAAACAGGTGGAGCGCATCGTGAATTCGTTACGCGGAACCGCCGGAGGGTTCGCGGCTACTTGGGAGTAGAGGTTTGGTCAGAGGCAGAGGTTTGATCGGGAGTTTCAGGCTCCTCAAGAACCAGTAGCCCTTCTTCAAGGGGGAAGACCTCCGACGGAAAACCGCGGCTAAAAACAGAGGAATAAGTTCGTATCTGGAGCCGGATCTCCCTGGCTCTCTCCCAGGAAATCCCTTCCTGAACTTTCAGGACTTTCTCCGGCATCTCTGAGGCTAAGAGATAAAACAAAGGGGCCACGATCTCTAACTTACCTTTTTCTGCCAGTTCTTTCAGGGCATCTATACTGAACTTCTTTACAAGTTCTCTCAGTTCTACCTCACTGATTCCTTGCCCGGCCATTCCCTTTTTAAGGGCCTCCTGAACAATTTCAACACCGCGATTCTTTGCTTTCAGATCCCTCAAAATGGGCTCGATCCATTTGAGTCTTTCTTCCACCGATTTCATACCTCGGATTAACCGAGAGGGCCTCTCAGGGTCGTGCCACTGTTCCAATAACTTTAACTTTTTCTTCTCAGGAAGTTGCTCGAGGAGTTGAATGACCCAATTTGCGTTATACCTGTTGGGCGGGGAAGGAAGATAAATAGTATCGAGGTTAAGGATGGGCTCACTGGCATAAGCATCTATGAGCTCTGTGAACTTTTTTCTAAAACTTGGGCTGGTGAGACTGAGAGGATTCCACTGGTACCAGTCCATGTAGGCGCGGACGCGATACTTCAGATTCGTCCGTTTCATAGAGCTAAAACTTCGCCGGATCCACAATCTGAACTGAGGCGTCCGGGTGTAAATCGTGAAACCCAAGACCGCCAGCGCAATTAAGTAAATCGGCAAATAGTCGGGTTCTAGAGCGTAAGCGAGAGAAAGGATTATCCCACCTAGGAGTATGCGCTTCACCGTTATATAGTTTAGGAGCTTGGCGCCCAGAGTTCTCGATACGGCGAACAGAGCGTGCCGATTATGAAACATAAAGGCCAAGATAAAAGCGCCTATAGCCCAAATTGGTAAATAATCGGGGGCCAGTATAGAAGCAATAAAAACGGGGATACTCCAACCGATCAAACGCCACAAGGTAATCTGCTTTAAAAACCTGACGAAGAGCTGACTCAGCGACCCCAGATAGGGGATTAGCTTATAAAGGACGAGGACCGCAACCAAAGCGGCGGCCCAAGGCAATCCCTCCTTCAGTTGATTGATATCGATATTAAGATAAGATTTCGGTTTACTAAAGTCGTAGAGTTCCAGCCTGTAGGCGATAAAACCGGCTACCCCCAACAAAAGAATCAAATCCAGGAACGCGAACGCCCCTTTGAGCATCTTCTCGAAGTAAGGTTCTAATATATAAATGACAAAGCCAAGTAAAATAAAGGAACCCATTAAGAGAAAGACGACGATGCTAGGGGTCAAATGAGACCAATCGCTCAGGGTCCGGATGACCTCAGATATTTGGGATTTGATCCCTTCCTCTATAGAGCCGCTTTGCAAAGAGTTGGCTATACTTGGGAGGTTATTAAATACGTTCGACATGCCTTTCATTCGTAGCTCAGCTTAAAGGTTCGGCCCGTCACCTATCCTTGCGGGACAGGTTGAGAGATTAAAGGCATGATATAAGGGGTGGGGGATTTCGTCAAGAGAAAATTTAACGCGCCTCCGGCCCGTTCTGAATAAAACGCTTGGAGGTTTTTTGAATGAGACCTTCTTTCGATTTTAAGATACGCGCCTCTGCGGCCATCATCTGTTTTGCATCTTCCTCCCTTTCATGGTCATAACCGACCAGATGAAGAATTCCATGAACTAGCAGAATATCCACTTCATCGCCGAGAGAATGCATACGGGCCCTCGCCTGGCGCTCAGCCGTATCCACGGAGATGACGACATCTCCGAGCAGGAAAGGGACAAGGGGATCGGGCTTCTCTTTAAAGGATCCCGGCGCGACCGTTTCATGCAGGGGAAAAGACAGGACATCGGTACTTTCCTCGACGTATCGGTAAGTTTTATTAAGCTTACGGATGTCCTCGTCCCCGACCAGAATAACGCTCAGTTGCCAGTTCTCCGAGCCCTTGAGCTCTTGCAGAGCTTTAAGAGCCGTCTGCTTTAATCGGCGCAGGCTGATCTTTCTGGTCTTCTTCGGGTTCCGAATTTGAATTTCCATTCCCACCCGTCAGCCTTTCTACATACCTTTGCCGAGGAGATTTACCATTGTCGGCCCTTTCGTACGCCATGATAATTTTTTGAACCAGAGGATGTCGAACCACATCTTTTTCCGTAAAGTGGACGAACTTAATTCCCTCGATATCATTTAAAATAACGTGGGCCTCTTTCAATCCCGAGATTTTGCCCTCCGGCAAATCGACCTGCGTCACATCTCCGGTAATGACAGCCTTAGAGTTAAAGCCTAAGCGCGTCAGAAACATTTTCATCTGTTCCGAAGTCGTGTTCTGCGCTTCATCCAGAATCACGAAAGAATCATTTAACGTACGTCCGCGCATGAAGGCGATAGGAGCTATCTCGATAGTCCCCCGTTCGATAAGTTTCCGGGCTTTCTCTATATCCATCATGTCATGGAGGGCATCGTAGAGGGGACGAAGGTAAGGATTCACCTTTTCGTAAAGATCTCCCGGAAGGAATCCCAGTTTTTCCCCAGCTTCTACAGCAGGCCGTGTTAAAATAATTCGGCTGAAGGCTCTATTCTGAAGGAAAAATATAGCCATCGCCATCGCCAGGTAAGTTTTCCCGGTTCCGGCTGGCCCAATTCCAAACACGATATCGTGCTGCTGAATCGCCTCAATGTAATTTTTTTGCGTCAAACTTTTAGGCGTCACGAAACCTTTTCGAGAAGGAACCTGGATGGGGTCTAGAAGTACTTTTCGAAGGTCTGCTTCCGTATCTTCGGATACCACACGAATCGCAGAGCGGACATCTTGATTACTGACCGGATAACCGTTGGCCGAGAGGGAGGCCAGGTGTTTCAGCACTTTCTCTACCTTGTTGATATTTTCTTCCTCCCCTTTTAAGGAGAACTCAGAGCCCCGAACGGTCAGTGAAACATCAAAAGCTTTTTCGATAGTTTTTAAATTTTCATCGTAATTTCCAAATAAATTTTGAAGAGAATCGTTATAGCTAAGGCTAACACTTTTACGCTGCTCTTGCAATGTGTATGATCACCTCTTCTTTGAGAAGTCCACCGATTGAGTGATGGGTCAAGATTTGTTTCAACTTCCTGAGGTTTTGACCGGGTCTTCAACCCAACTAAACAACCGGCAGAAGAAGTCATCTTCTACCTGGTTAAAATTTATACTTTGGTATACAATATACTCTATAAACAGAGGAAAAGCAAGCGGACATAAAATTTTACTGTACCCCTTGACGTAACCGGATTCCCCAGGGTACGTTTGTTTTCATAGTTCCCGGTTTCGCGTAAACGCGTCCGCGATGCGTTCTACATTTTCCAGATAACAGGTTCTAAGTGTCTAAGGGGAGCTAAAGTTCCTGATCAACTTCAGGCGCCGTCAAACTCTTAAAGTCTATATCCTTAACGGGGAGAGTCTTTTTATGAAAATCGCTTCAAGTGCCATAGATCTCATCGGGCGTACGCCCCTTGTGGCTCTGGATAGGCTTGCCCAGGGCTTGAACGGGCGGGTATTGGCTAAGGTGGAGTATGCAAATCCAGGGGGGAGCGTGAAAGATCGGATTGCCCTCCGGATGATCGAAGATGCCGAGCGAAAGGGATTGTTGAAAAAAGGAGGTACCGTCGTTGAATTGACCAGCGGAAATACGGGCATCGGACTGGCCATCGTCTGTGCCGTGAAAGGCTATCGGATGATTGCCGTCATGTCTGAAGGAAACAGTCTGGAACGGCGGCGAATGCTTCAGGCGTTCGGGGCAGAAGTGGTTTTGGTCCCTCAGGTGGGCAGCAAACGGCCCGGGCAGGTTTCTAAAGAGGATCTGGAAGCGGTCGATAGAAAAACCGCGGAGCTGGTTAAAGAGCTCAACGCCTTCCGACCGGATCAATTTAACAATATCAGCAACGTGGAAGCCCACGAGTTTACCACCGGCGAAGAGATCTGGGAGCAGACCGAGGGAAAGGTCGACCTCTTTGTGACCATAGTGGGCACCGGAGGAACCTTCCTGGGGGTTTCCAGGGCTTTAAAAAAGCATAATCCTCGGATTAAAGCTTACGCGGTAGAACCGGCCAACGCCCCTTTCATAGCCGGAAAGGAAATCAAGACCACCAGCCATAAACTTCAGGGCGCCGGGTATGCCCTGATCCCTCCCCTCTGGCAACCCGAGCTGTGCGACGGCTTTCTTACGGCTACGGATGAGGAAGCTATTGAGACGGCCCGGCGGTTGGGTACCCGGGAAGGAATTTGCGCCGGATTTTCCTCCGGAGCCAACGTGGCTTGCGCCCTTAAATTAGCCAAAGAAGTCGAGAAGGGGACAACCCTGGTCACGGTTTTGTGCGATACCGGCTTAAAGTATTTAAGTACGGATCTCTATCCATGAAGGTTTAAACCCCCTATGAGATCGCCACCTTTCCATCTTTTTAAGAAACTCCCCCTGCCCCCGCTCAATAACCCAGCACCTCGTTTACTTCATTCTGAAAGGACCGTTTTGCCCTCATCCCCCTTTCAAGGGTCTCTTTTTGGAACCTAACCCCTCCGACTCCCCTTCCCTGGGAGGGAAGGGGAGAGTTAGGACCCAGACCCTCCCCGGGTTCCTCTCAGGGGCAGGTTTTTTTCTAACCTCCCCCCCTCCCCCCCTACGCGCCGGCATAAGAGGGAA
>Ga0073934_10002329_pt1 | contig 40342 bp, 36 predicted proteins | sample LarsenN4metaG_FD_76834 | JGI IMG/M metagenome (GOLD analysis project Ga0073934, IMG submission 76834) | Hot spring sediment bacterial and archeal communities from British Columbia, Canada, to study Microbial Dark Matter (Phase II) - Larsen... ...
AGCCGTCGGCGCGCAGGGCGCGGCAGCCCTGGGTGCCGGAGTAGTCGAACTCGCAGGCCTGGCCGATGACGATCGGCCCGGAGCCGACGACCAGGATCTTCTCGATGTCCCTCCGCCGCGGCACGGGCCGCTACTCTTCCACCAGCCCGTAGACGATCGACGTCTCGGGCGCGGCCTCCTCGCGGCGGTAGAGCACGTCGTCGAGGCGGCCGCTGCCGAGCCACACGGCCTCTCCGTTGCCCCACAGCTTCTCGCCGAGGACGCTCATGCGCCTGGCCACGCGCTCCTTCACCGCGTGGGCCTCGAGCGACGCGTCGCTCTGGGTCGTGAACGATGCCCATTCCGGCTTGTGACCCGCGCCCTCCGTCTTGCGATAGGAGATCAGGTACAGCGGCATGGGGCGGCTCAACCTCCCTTCCGGACCATCAAGTCCGCAAACCAGCGTGCGTTGTCGACGGGCGTCACGACCTTGCCGGGGCGCCGGGAGCGTCTGGGGGCCCTGGGGGGCGCTTGGAGCCCCCCGTGTTCATCAATCCGGTGAAGCGGTGGAACAGGTAGTTGGCGTCGTGAGGCCCCGGCGACGCTTCCGGGTGGTGCTGGACGCTGAACACGGGCAGCTCCCGGTGCCGGAGCCCCTCGCACGTGCCGTCGTTGAGGTTCACGTGGGTCGGCTCCCAGCCGGCCCCCTCGAGCGACGACGGGTCGACGGCGAAGCCGTGGTTCTGCGACGTGATCTCGACGCGGCCGGTGGCCAGATCCTTCACGGGGTGGTTCGCGCCGTGATGGCCGAACGGCAGCTTGTAGGTGCGGCCGCCGGCGGCCAGCCCGAGGATCTGGTGGCCCAGGCAGATGCCGAAGATCGGCACCCGGCCGATCAGCGCGCGGACCGAGTCGACGAGGTACGGCACGGCCTCGGGATCGCCGGGGCCGTTCGACAGGAACACGCCGTCGGGCTCGCGCTCGAGCACGGCCTCGGCGGGGGTCGTCGCCGGCACGACCGTGACCTCGCAGCCGGCGCCGGCGAGCTGGCGCAGGATGTTCAGCTTGATCCCCGCGTCGTAGGCCACCACCTTGAAGCGCGCGGGCGCCGGCGCGCCGTAGCCGCCCTCGAGGCGCCACGTGCCCTCGCTCCAGGTGAACGGGCGGTCGGTCGTCACCTCGCGCACGAGGTCGCGGCCCACGAGGCCGGGCAGCGTCCGGGCCCTGGCCCTGAGCCGCGTCTCGTCCAGGTCCTCCGACGCGATGATGCCGTCCTGGGCGCCGTGGTCGCGCAGGTGGCGCGTCAGCGCCCGGGTGTCGATACCCTGGATGCCGACGATGCCGTGGGCTCTCAGGTAGTCGTCGAGCGACATCCGCGACCGCCAGGACGACGGCACCGCCGACGCCTCGCGGACGACGAACCCCTCGACCCAGGGACGGCGCGACTCGACGTCCTCCGTGTTGATCCCGTAGTTGCCGATCAGGGGGTACGTCATCACGACGATCTGACCCCGGTACGACGGGTCGGTGAGGATCTCCTGGTAGCCCGACATGGCCGTGTTGAAGATGACCTCGCCCCACGCCTCGCCCCGGGCGCCGAGCGCCTGGCCGCGGAAGACTCGGCCGTCGCGGAGGACGAGCAGCGCGGGGGTCATGCCGGGCTCACCTTCCTGCCGTTCACGATGGTCATCCAGGGGCCGCCGCGGAGCTGCCAGCCCGTGAACGGCGTGTTGCGGCTGCGTGAATGGAACCGCGTCGGGTCGACGGCCAGTTCCCGGTCGAGGTCGAGGATCGTCACGTCGGCCGTCGCGCCCGGCGTCAGGCTGCCGCCGGGGAGCTTCAGCAGGCGCGCCGGGTCGCACGTGAGCCGGGAGACCAGCGTCGGCAGCGTCAGCAGCCCGGGGCGCACGAGCCGGTCGAGCAGCACCGCCACGGCGGTCTCGAGCCCGACGACGCCGAAGGCGGCGTGATCGTACTCGCCCTCCTTCTCGCTCAGCGCGTGGGGGGCGTGGTCCGTGGCGATGCAGTCGATGGTGCCGTCGGCCAGCGCCTCGATCAGCGCCTCCACGTCGCGCTTGGTGCGCAGCGGCGGGTTCATCTTCGTGTTCGGATCGTACCCCCGCACCGCCTCCTCCGTGAGCACCAGGTGGTGGGGCGTCACCTCGGCGGTGACCCGGATGCCCCGCGCCTTGGCGTCGCGGACGAGGCGGACGGCGCCCGCCGTCGACAGGTGGGCCAGGTGGACGTGGGCGCCCGTCAGCTCGGCGAGGACGATGTCGCGGGCGACCATGACCTCCTCGGCGGCCGCCGGCTGCCCGGGCAGCCCGAGCTCGGTGGAGACGACCCCCTCGTTCATGGCGGCGCCCCGGGCCAGGTGGTGGTCCTCGGCGTGGCTGATGACGGGGGTTCCGAAGGGCAGCGTGTACTCCATCGCGCGGCGGTAGAGCGCCGCGTTCATCACGCAGCGGCCGTCGTCCGAGAAGGCCACGCAGCCCGCCTCGGCCAGCTCGGCCAGCTCCGCCAGCTCCTCGCCCCTCAGCCCGCGGGTCACGGCGCCGATGGGGTACACGCGGACGCCCGAGCCCTCGGTGCGCGCGCGGTCCAGGATGTACTCGGTGATCGAGCCATTGTCGTTCACCGGGCTGGTGTTGGCCATGCAGCAGACGGCGGTGAAGCCGCCCGCGGCGGCCGCGCGCGTCCCCGTGGCGATCGTCTCCTTGTACTCGTAGCCGGGCTCGCGCAGGTGGACGTGGACGTCGATGAAGCCCGGGCACACGACCTTGCCGGTCGCGTCGACCACCTCGGCGCCCTGGGGCGCCGGCAGCGACGGGCCCACGCGGGCGACCTTGCCCAGCTCGATCAGCACGTCGGCGACGCCGTCGACGCCGTTGACGGGATCGACCACGCGGCCGCCCCGGATCAGCAGGCTCATGCGCTCTCTCCCCGCGCGCCGGCCAGGAGGAAGAGGACCCCCATGCGGACGGCGACGCCCTTGGTGACCTGGTCGAGGATGACGGAGTACGGCCCGTCGGCCACCTCCGGGCTCAGCTCGATGCCGCGGTTCACGGGCCCGGGGTGCATGATCAGCACGTCCGACCGCGCGTGGGCCTTGAGCCGGTCGAGCGTGAGCCCCCAGTAGCGCGAGTACTCGCGCAGCGACGGGATGAGCCCCGCGCTCATCCGCTCGTGCTGCAGCCGCAGCATCATGATCACGTCCACGTCGCGGATCGCGTCCTCCAGGCGGTAGGCCACCTTCACGCCCAGCTCCTGGACGAAGGGCGGGATCAGCGTCGGCGGGCCGGCGACGGTCACGGTCATGCCGAGCTTCCGCATGGCGTGGATGTTCGAGCGCGCCACGCGGCTGTGGGCGATGTCGCCGACGATGGCGACGTGCAGCCCCTCGAAGTGCCCCTTCCTCTCGCGGATCGTGAGGAGGTCGAGGAGGGCCTGGGTGGGGTGCTCGTGGGCGCCGTCCCCGGCGTTGACGATGGAGCAGCGCAGCTCGCGCGCCAGCAGCTCGGCGGCGCCGGCCGAGGAGTGCCGGACGACGACGACGTCGGGGCTCATGGCCGCGATGTTCTTCGCCGTGTCCAGCATCGACTCGCCCTTGCTGGCGCTCGAGCCGCTCGCGCTGAAGTTGATGACGTCGGCCGAGAGCCACTTGCCCGCGATCTCGAAGGACGTGCGCGTGCGCGTCGACGGCTCGTAGAACAGGTTCACGATCGTCTTGCCGCGGAGGGCGGGCACCTTCTTGATCTCCCGCGTGGCGATCTCCTGGAGCGACGCCGCGGTGTCGATCAGCAGCGTGATCTCGGCGGGCTCCAGGTCGCGCATCGTCAGGAGATCCTTCCGCGTCCACGCCATGCTGGGGCCTCCTTACGCTTCCTCGGGTTCCTCGATCACCACGCGGTCCTCGCCGTCGTGCTCGCGCAGCCGGACGGCGACGCTCTCCCGCCGCGAGGTCGGCAGGTTCTTGCCCACGTAGTCCGGCCGGATCGGCAGCTCCCGGTGCCCGCGGTCGATCAGGATGGCGAGCTGCACCATCCGGGGCCGGCCGAGGTCGATGATGGCGTCGAGCGCGGCGCGGATCGTCCGCCCCGTGAAGAGGACGTCGTCGACCAGGACCACCGTCTTGTCCTTGATCGAGAACGGGATGTCGGTGCCGCGCACGACCGGGGCGCCGCGCATGCCGAGGTCGTCGCGGTAGAGGGAGATGTCGAGCGTGCCGACGGGCAGCGTGGTGCCGTCGATGCGCGAGATCTTCGAGGCCAGGCGCTGGGCGAGCGTGACGCCGCGGGTCCGCAGGCCGACGAAGGCGACGTCCCTGGCGCCGGCGTTGCGCTCCAGGATCTCGTGGGCGATCCGCGTCAGCGCGCGGTCGAGAGCGCTCTCGTCGAGGACCTGGGCCTTCTCGCGGTATCGCGGAGGCGGGGCAGCCATCTTCGCTCCTTGCGGACCTCGCGGGGCCCGCTTAAAGGAGTTCACGTCATCGAAGCCTGCTGCACTCTACACAGAATCTGGGTCCGCTGTCAATCGGCGGCCCCACCCGTGGGGGATGCGCTCATCGACTTGCGTGCGATCATGAGGCCGATGGCGCGCGTGTTCCTTCTGTCCCCGGCCAACTGCGCCGGACTGCGCGCCCGCATGGTGCTCGGCGAGCGCGCCGGCTTCGACCTCGCCCGGCGGCTGCGCGCGAAGCCGGGCGCGCCGCTGGGCGAGGTCTTCGCCTTCGTCAGCGGCCTCTACTTCCGCGGCAAGGTCACCTACGCGCTCGCCTTCGCCTCGCCGCCGGCCGGGGTGGGCTCGGGCGCCCTCGTCATCACGCCGGGCGCAGGTCTCTGGCCGGCCGAGCGCCCCGTCAGCCTCGCCGACCTCCAGGCGTTCGCCGGCGTGGAGATCAGCGAGGCGAACCCGGCCTACCGCCGGCCCCTGGTGGCGGGCGCGCGGCGGCTCGCCCGGCGCCTGCCCGACGATTCCGACGTCGTGCTGCTCGGGAGCATCGCCTCTGACAAGTACGTCGGGATCCTCGCCGGGATCTTCGGCCCCCGGCTCCTGTTCCCCGTCGACTTCGTCGGCCGGGGCGACATGAGCCGCGGCGGGCTGCTCCTGCGCGCCGTGCGCGAGGGGCGCGAGCTGGCCTACGCGCCCGTCCTCGGCGCCGTCCGGCGGGGCGCGCGCCCCCCGAAGCTGCCGCCGCTTCCACCGAGGGCGGCGGCCGCGGCCGGCCCGGGGCCCGCCCGGCCCTGACCGATGGCGCGAGACCGGGACGTCCACCCCGCCGTCGCGCGCGATCCCGTGGGCCGGAGGGGACGCCGCCCCGCGCCGACCCCGCGAGTGACGATCCCGGGCGGCGTGGACGACGTCGTGGTCCGCGTCGAGGGCCGGGAGGTCAGGCTCACCAACCTCGACAAGGTCTTCTGGCCCCAGCTCGGCTTGACCAAGCGCGACCTGCTCCAGCACTACGCCGACGTGGCGTCGGTTTTGCTGCCGCACATCCGTGACCGGGCCATGGTCATGAAGCGCTATCCGAACGGGATCGACGGTGGCTTCTTCTTCATGAAGCGCGCGCCGTCGCCGCGTCCCGACTGGATCGCGACCTGCTCCATCACCCATGATTCCGGCAACGTGATCGACTTCCCGATGGTCCAGGACCTGCCGACGCTGCTGTGGCTCGTGAACCTGGGCTGCATAGACCTGAACCAGTGGTACGCCCGCTGCGACGACGTCGACCGCCCGGACTACCTGCACTTCGACCTCGATCCGGGCGACGCCTCGTTCGAGGACGTGAGGCGGACCGCGCTCGTCGTCCACGAGACGCTGCAGGCGCTGGGGATGCCGGACCACGTCAAGACGACGGGCTCGCGGGGCCTGCACGTCTACGTCCCGATCGTCCGGGGGCCGACCCAGCGGGAGATCTGGGCGGTCACGAAGACGATCGCCCACGAGCTGGCGCGAAGGGACCCCGCGCTGATGACCGCCGAGTACCGGGTCGCGAGGCGACCGGCCGGCCGCGTGTTGCTGGATTACAACCAGAACGCCTGGGGCCGGACGCTGGCCTCCGTGTATTCGGTCCGGCCCCGCCCGCAGGCGACCGTGTCGACGCCTCTCACCTGGAAGGAGCTCGAGGCGGGGGCGCGGACCGAGGACTTCCGCATCGACAACATCGGCGCGCGGCTCGCGAAGGTCGGCGACCTCTGGGCGCCGCTGCTCTCGCCGCGCGGCCGCTTCGACCTGCGGCGGCTCGCCGGCGACGCGAGGCAGCGTCGATGACGTGGCCCGCGCTCGACCTGCCCGTCAGGCCGCCGTACCCGCCGACGGAGGCCCGGCTCGTGGACGCGCTCCCGGAGGGCGAGGGCTGGGTGTTCGAGCCGAAGTGGGACGGCTTCCGCTGCCTGGCGTTCCGTGACGGCGACGCCGTCGCGCTCCAGTCCAAGGCCGGGCAGCCGCTGACCCGGTACTTCCCGGAGGTCGCGGCGGCGGTCGGCCGCATCGGCGCGCCGCGGTTCGTCCTCGACGGCGAGATCGTCGTCCCGGTCGGGGGACGGCTGTCGTTCGACGCCCTGCTCGGGCGCATCCATCCCTCCGCGAGCCGCGTCGGCGCGCTGGCCGCCGAGACGCCGGCGCTCTTCTTCGTGTTCGACCTCCTGGTCGACGGGGACGGCCGCTCGCTGGTGGACCTGCCCCAGCGCCAGAGGCGGCGGCGGCTCGAGGCGCTGGCGGAGCGCCACCTCTCCGAGGAGGGCGACGTGAGGCTCTCGCCCTCGACCGCGGACCGGCGCATGGCGGAGACCTGGTTCGCCAACACGACGGGGCTGGGGCTCGACGGGGTGATCGCCAAGCGGGTCGAAGCGCCGTACGCCTCGGGCGAGCGCACGGCGATGCAGAAGGTGAAGCGCATGCGCACCGCCGACTGCGTCGTCGGCGGCTTCCGCTACTCCTCGCGCGGCAAGGTGGTCGGCTCGCTGCTGCTCGGGCTGCACGACAGGGACCGCCGGCTGCACCACGTCGGCTTCACGTCGGCCATGCCCGCCCGCGAGCGCCAGCCCCTCACTGCCCGCCTGGAGTCCATGATCGAGCCGCCCGGCTTCACCGGCCGCGCTCCCGGCGGTCCGAGCCGGTGGAGCACCCAGCACTCGGCGGACTGGAAGCCGGTCCGGCCGGTTCTCGTGTGCGAGGTGCGCTACGACCACTGGAGCGGCGACCGCTTCCGCCACGGGACCGCATTCGTGCGCTTCAGGCCCGACAAGGCGCCCGAGCAGTGCACGTTCGAGCAGGTGAGACCCGCCGCCCGCCGCCGCGCAGCGAGCTGAGTCCCGTCGCGGTTCACCACCAGCCTCACGTCGGCCCTCCGCCGGTCGGCTCGCGGGGGTTCCGCCCCCCGCTCGCCGTGCCCGGGACCGAGACCCGTGACCGCGGCTGTCAGCGATCCGTGAGAGTCTTGGGGGCCATGGATTCCCCGGCAAGGATCCGGGTCATCTCCTCGGCGTCGGTCGAGGACCGGCTGGCGGCGGTCGTGGCCTTCGTCGAGGCCGCGGGACCGGCCGCCGAGATCCTGCTGGTCGGCGCCAGCCGCGACGCCGCCGACGACGTGGCGCGCGAGATCAGCGCCCGCCGGGGGGCGACGTTCGGGCTCCACCGGCTGAGCCCGGTCCAGGCCGCCGCGCGCTGCGCGGCGGCCGAGCTGGCGCGGCGGGGGCTCGCGCCCGTCACGGGCCTCGGCCTCGAGGCGCTGGCGGCACGCGTGGCGTTCGAGGCCCGCGACGCCGGCGACCTGCCCTACTTCGGCGACGTCTCCCGGTTCCCGGGCTTCGCGCCGGCCCTCGGGGCGACGCTCGGCGAGCTGCGGGGCGAGCGGATCGATGCCGGCCGCGTGGCGGCCGCCGGAGACCACGCTGCCGAGGTCGCCCTGCTCCTTCGCCGCTTCGAGGCCCAGCTCGGATCGGCCGGCGTGGCCGATCGGGCGGCGCTGTTCTCGCTGGGCGCCGCCGCCGCGGCCTCCGGCCAGGCGGACGAGCTGCGCCGGCTGCCGATCGCGCTCCTCGACGTCCCGCTCGAGAGCGAGGTCGAGCGGGGCTTCGTCGCCGCGCTGACGGCCGTATCGCCCTCGGTCCTCGTGACCGTGCCCGCCGGCGACGAGGCCACGCTGCGATCGGTCGAGGCGCTCTTCGGCGTGGCTGCCGCCCCCGGCGAGGGAGGCGACGGAGCGCCGCCAGAGGGCGGCCTCGCACGGATGCGCGCATATCTCTTCGCCGAGGCCGCGGGCCCCGAGGCGGGCCCGGCCCCGGACGTGGTGTTCTTCTCGGCGCCGGGCGAGGGACGCGAGGCCGTCGAGATCGCGCGGCTCGCCCTCGACCGCGCGCGCGAGGGCGTCCCGTTCGACCGGATGGCGATCCTGCTGCGCTCGCCGGCCGCGTACTGGAGCCTGCTGGAGGCGGCGCTGACCCGCGCCGGCATCCCGGCGTACTTCGCCCGCGGGACGCGGCGGCCCGACCCCGCGGGCCGCGCGTTCCTCGCGTTGCTCGACTGCGCGCGCGAGCGCTTCTCCGCGCGGCGGTTCGCGGAGTACCTGTCGCTCGGCCAGGTGCCGCCGCTCGACCCGGGCGGCGGCCCGCCCGCGAGACCGCCCGAGTGGAGCGTGGCCGACGACGAGGTGCTCGGCCAGGCGGCGCGGGCCGCGGCCGAGGCGGCCGCGGAGGTCGCGGCCGACACGCCGGCGGAGCGTCCCGACTCCGACGAGGCGCCGGTGGTCGAGGGGTCGCTGCGCGCGCCGTGGAAGTGGGAGGCGCTGCTCGTCGAGTCGGCCGTGATCGGCGGCCGGGACCGGTGGCAGCGCCGGCTCGACGGGCTGGCCGCCGACTACCGGCTGCGCATCGACGCCGCCCGGCGGGAGGAGCCGGAGTCGCCGCGGATCCCGGCCCTCGAGCGCGACCGGGCCAACCTCGAGCACCTGAGGCGGTTCGCGCTCCCGGTCGTCGAGCGGCTCGCGGCCCTTCCGGCGACCGCGCCGTGGGGCGAGTGGCTGCCGGCGCTGGAGGAGCTGGCGCCGGTGGTCCTGCGCCGGCCGGAGCGCGTGCTGACCGTCCTCGCCGAGCTGAGGCCGCTCGCTCCCGTCGGGCCCGTCTCGCTCGACGAGGTGCGCGAGGTGCTCCTCGAGCGCCTGGCCCTGCTCGACCAGCGGCCGCCCGCCTCCCGCTACGGGCGGATCTTCGTCGGCGGCATCGAGCACGCCCGCGGCCGCCGCTTCGACGTCGTGTTCGTGCCCGGCCTCGGGGAGCGCGTCTTTCCCCGGAAGCCGCGCGAGGACCCGCTGCTCCTCGACTCGGTGCGGGCGAGGATCGACGGCGCGCTCGACCGCCAGCGCGAGCGCGGCCAGCGAGAGCGCGCGCTGCTGAGGCTCGCCTCCGGCGCCGCCCGCCGGCGGCTCTACCTCTCGTACTCGCGGCTCGACGTCGCCGCCGGCCGCGCCCGCGTGCCGTCGTTCTACGCGCTCGAGGTCCAGCGGGCGCTGACCGGCCGCATCCCGCCGCCCCGCGAGCTGGAGGAGGCCGCCGCCCGCGCGGCCGGAGCGCGGCTGGCGTGGCCGGCGCCCGAGGACCCGGCGCGGGCCGTCGACGCCGAGGAGCACGACCTCGCCGTGCTCGACGACGCGCTCCGCGCGCCGGCGGGCCGGGCGGCGGGCCGCGCGCGCTACCTGCTCCAGCTCAACGAGTGCCTGGCCCGCTCGCTCCGCGCGCGGTGGGCGCGCTGGCGGTCCCCGAGGTGGCAGGGGCAGGACGGCCTGGTCGCGAACGCCGACGAGACGCGCCAGGCGCTGGCCGCGTCCAGCCTGCGGGCCCGGGCCTACTCGGTCTCGGCGCTCCAGAAGTTCGCCGCGTGCCCGTACCAGTTCCACCTCTCCGCGATCTGCCGCCTCGAGCCGCGCGAGGAGATCGCGCCGCTGGAGCGCCTCGATCCGGCGACGCGCGGTCACATCTTCCACGAGGTCCAGGCGGAGACCATGCGCGCGCTGGAGCGCGCCGGCCTCCTGCCGCTCGCGCCCGAGGCCGAGCCCCGCGCGCGCGCCATCCTCGACGAGACGTTCGCGCGCGTGGCCGAGCGGATGCGCGAGGAACTGGCGCCGGCGATCGCGCGGGTCTGGCAGACCGAGATGGAGAGCATGGCCGTGGACCTGCGGGTCTGGCTCGAGCGCTCGGCGCTGATCCAGGCCGACTGGGAGCCGATCGCCTTCGAGCTGGCGTTCGGGCTGACGCGGGAGGCCGGCCACGATCCCCGCAGCGTCGCCGCCGAGGCCGTGGTCGAGGGCTTCCGGCTGCGGGGCATCGTCGACCTCATCGAGCGCCGGCGCACGCCGGCGGGGCGCGGCGGCCCGGCGCCCGGCGACCTCCGCGTCACCGACTACAAGACCGGCGGCAACTACACGCGCTGGCGGATGGTCGTCGGCGGCGCCGAGACGCTCCAGCCCGTGCTCTACCCGCTCGCGGTGGAGTCGGTGCTCGGGGCGCGCGTCGTCGAGGGCCGGCTGTTCTTCTGCACGCGGGAGGGCGGCTTCGCCGAGCGCGTCGTCAGGATCGACGACGGCGCTCGCGCCAGCGGCCTCGCCGTGCTGCGCGTCGTCGACGACGCGATCACGCGGGGCTTCCTGCCCGCGGCGCCGCGCCCGCCGGCGGGCGCCCGGCCCGGCGCCTGCCGGATCTGCGACTTCCTGCCGGTGTGCGGTCCCGACGAGGAGCGACGCTCGGCGCGCAAGGACGCGGCCGCCCTCGCCGCTCTCCGGCGGCTCCGGGACATGCCGTGACGGCTGGCGGCGGACGCCTGGTCGACGCGGCCGATCGCGAGCGCATCCGCTCCTCGCTCGACGAGTCCCTCGTCGTCGAGGCGGCGGCCGGGACGGGCAAGACCACGGAGCTGGTGAGGCGGCTCGTCAACGTCCTGGCCGAGGGCCGCGGCACCGTGGAGACCGTCGTCGCGGTCACGTTCACGGAGCGGGCGGCCGGCGAGCTGAAGCTCCGGCTGCGCGCCGAGCTGGAGGAGGAGCGCGTGCGCGCGGCTGCCGGGTCGCCCCGGCGCCGGAACCTCGAGGCCTCGATCGCGCGCCTGGAGGAGGCGCGGATCAGCACCATCCACGGCTTCTGCAAGGACCTGCTGCAGGAGCGCCCGGTCGAGGCGCGCGTCGACCCGCGCTTCGAGGTGCTGGACCAGACCGAGGCGCGCGCGCTCTACGACCAGGCCTTCGACCGCTGGCTCGAGTCCGTGCTGGAGAACCCGCCCGAGGGCGTGCGCCGCGCGCTGAGGCGCGGCTCGCGCCGCCGGTCGGAGGAGAGCCCCGTCGACCGGCTGCGCGAGGCGGGGTGGACGCTCGCCGAGTGGCGCGACATGCCGGCGCCGTGGCGCCGGCCCGGCCTCGATCGCAAGGGCGCCGTCGACGGCCTGGTCGCCCGCGTCCACCTCCTCGCGGCCCGGCTCGCCGCGTGCGCGAACCGTGGCGACGGCCTCTACGGCAAGCTGTGGAGGCTGCGGCGGCTGAGCGAGGACCTGGCGATCAGCGAGCGCCTGCGCGGACGCGACGAGGACGCCGTCGAGGCCGCGCTCGCGGAGCTGGCGGGCGACCGCGACTTCCTCGACCCCGGTCGGGGCAACCCGCGCGCCTGGGGCGGCCAGGAGGCGCTCGACGAGATCCTGACCGCCCACCAGGCGCTGGTGGAGCGCGTGCAGGAGTTCGCGAGGCTCGCCAATGCCGACCTCGCGGCGCTGCTCCACGAGGAGCTGGCCGACGTCATCCGCCGGTACGAGGAGCTCAAGCGGGGCGCCGGCCGCGTGGACTTCTTCGACCTGCTCGTGAGAGCGCGCGACCTCGTCCGCGACGACGCCGCCGTCCGCGCCGAGCTGCAGGGCCGCTTCAGCCACGTGTTCGTCGACGAGTTCCAGGACACGGACCCGCTCCAGGCCGAGATCCTCCTGCTGCTCGCGGCCGACGACGCCCGGGTCGCCGACTGGCGGGAGGTCAGGCCGAGGCCCGGCAAGCTCTTCCTGGTCGGCGACCAGAAGCAGTCGATCTACCGGTTCCGGCGCGCCGACGTCGGGATCTACCAGGTCGTGAAGGAGCGGCTGGCCGGCCGCGGCGTGCCCATCCTCCACCTGAGGACGAGCTTCCGCTCGGTCCCGGAGATCCAGACGCTCGTCAACGCGGCGTTCGGCCCCGTCATGCGCGAGCACGCCCTGGCGCTCCAGGCGGAGTACGTGCCGCTGGCGCCGTGGCGCGCGGCCGTGGAGGGGCAGCCGTCGATCGTGGCGCTCCCCATCCCCCGGCCCTACGGCGGCATCGGCATGACGAAGACGGCGATGAACGCCTGCCTCCCCGACGCCGTCGCGGCCTTCGTGCACTGGCTCCTGAGCGAGAGCGGCTGGCGCGTCACCGAGCGCGACCAGCCTGCGCCGGTCCCCGTCTCGGCCCGCCACGTGTGCCTGCTCTTCCGGCGCTTCTCGAGCTTCGACGAGGACGTGACGCGGCCCTTCGTCGAGGCGCTGGAAGCCCGCGGGATCGCACACCTGCTCGTCGGCGGCAAGTCGTTCCACGCGCGCGAGGAGGTCGAGAGCCTGCGCGCGGCGCTCACGGCGGTCGAGTGGCCGGACGACGAGCTGTCGGTGTACGCGACCCTGAAGGGCCCGCTGTTCGCCATCGACGACGAGACGCTGTTCGAGTACCGGCGGCGGTGGCGACGCCTGCACCCGTACCGGCTGCCGGCGGCCGCCGACGGCCCGGTCCCGGACCGCCTGGCGCCCGTCGTCGAGGCGCTCGGCTGCCTGCGCGAGCTCCACCGCCGCCGGAACTCGCGCCCCGCGGAAGAGACCGTGAGGGCGCTGCTCGACGCCACGCGCGCCCACGCCGGGTTCGTGCTCCGGCCCTGGGGCGAGCAGGCGCTCGCCAACGTGATGCGGATCGCCGAGCTGGCCCGGCGCTACGAGTCGGCGGGCGGCATCTCGTTCCGCGGCTTCGTCGAGCAGCTGCGCGACGACGCCGAGGGCGAGGCGCCGGAGGCGCCGATCGTCGAGGAGGCCAGCGAGGGCGTGCGGCTCATGACGGCGCACCGCGCGAAGGGCCTCGAGTTCCCGGTGGTCGTCCTCGCCGACGTGACCGCGAACATGACGCCGCAGCGGCCGAGCCGCCACGTCGACCCGGAGCGCCGGCTCTGCGCGGTGGGGCTCGGCGGCTGGCTGCCGCTCGACCTGCTCGAGCACGAGGAGGAGGAGCTGGCGCGCGAGCGCGCCGAGGCCCTCCGCGTGGCGTACGTCGCCGCCACCCGCGCGCGGGACCTCCTGGTCGTGCCGGCGGTGGGCGACGACCCGTTCGCGGGCGGCGAGGAGGCGGCGACCGGCGGCTGGGTCGCGCCGGTGCAGCAGGCGCTCTACCCCCGCGCGACGGCGCGCCGGTCGTCGACCGCGGCGCCCGGCTGTCCCGCCTTCGGCGAGGACAGCGTCCTCCGCGGCGACGGCGAGCCGCCGGATGCCCGCAACGTCCGGCCCGGCCTCCACGAGCTGGGCGAGGGCGAGGCGAGGTTTCGCGCCGTCTGGTGGGATCCGGCGCGCCTCGCGCTCGGCGTCGAGCCGGTCGTCGGCCTCCGCCGCGACGACCTGCTCAAGGAGGCCGGCGGCGTCGCCGAGGCCGACCGCGCCCGCTACGAGGCGTGGCAGGCCGAGCGCGCGGCCACGCTGGAGCGCGGCGCCAGGCCGAGCCTCGTCGTCGTGCCTGTGACGGAGTGGTCGCGCGCGCCGGCGAGCGAGCCGCCCGACCTCGGGGCCGCCGCCGTCGAGGTCGTCGACGTGGCGCGCGGCGACGCCCCGCGGCCGGCCGGGCCCCGCTTCGGCGCCCTCGTCCACGCGGTCCTCGCGACGGTCGCGCTCGACGCGGGCCGGGACGCGGTGGCCGGGGTCGCCGCGCTCCAGGCGAGGATCCTCGGCGCCCCGGCGGAGGAGACGGCCGCCGCGCTCGACGTCGCGCTCGCGGTGCTGGCCCACCCGATCCTGGACCGCGCCCGCGCCGCCCTCGCGCGCGGCCGCTGCCGTCGCGAGACGCCGGTCGCCGGCGTGGGGCCGGACGGCTCGCTGCTCGAGGGCGTGCTGGACCTGGCGTTCGAGGAGGAGAGCGGCTGGACGGTCGTCGACTTCAAGACGGTCGCGCAGACGGCCGGCGTCCTCGACCGCCATCGCCGCCAGGTGGCGATGTACGCCTGGCTGCTTTCGCGCGCCACGGGCCGCCCCGCCCGCGCGGTGCTGCTCCGGGTCTAACGATGCTCGCGGAATCGATCGACGCCCGCGCCCGGCGGCGACGCTCCGCACGCCGTGCTACGTGCGGCGGACGACCCTGTCGAGGACGGCGCGGACGTCGTCGATGGTGAACGGCTTCTCGAGGATGGCGTCGGGAGGGCGCGGCCCCTGGCGGGCCGCGCCGTCGTTCCAGCCGGTCATGATGACGACGGGCAGGTCCGGGCGCCGGTCGCGGACGAGCGCCAGCACGTCCCAGCCGGAGCCGTCGGGCATCGCGACGTCGCTGAAGACGGCGTCGAACTCGCTCTCCTCGAGCCGGGGGCCGACGTCGGCCGGCGAGGCCACCGCGACCGCCTCGTGGCCGAGGCTGCCGAGCCAGCGGCTGACGAGGAACCGCATCGCCTCGGCGTCGTCGACGACCAGGATCCTCATCGGGGGGGCGTGATGCCGTACGCCTTCAGCTTCCGGTACAGGTGGCTGCGCTCGATGCCGAGCCGCTCGGCCGTCCGCGTCATGTTCCAGTCGTTCACCCGCAGCTCGGCGAGGATGAACGCGCGCTCGAAGCTGTCGCGCGCCTCGCGCAGCGAGCGCTCGCGGCCGTCGTCGGCCGGCGCCGCCGCCGCCTCGCGCGGCCGGAGCGGCGAGGGGAGGTCGTCGATGCCGATCACGTCGCCCGCCGTCATGATGACCAGCCGCTCCACCATGTTGCGCAGCTCGCGCACGTTGCCGGGCCAGTCGTAGGCGAGGAAGTAGGCGAGCGCCTCCGGCGAGACCGTCTTCGGCCGCTTGCCGTTCTCCGCGCAGACGACCCGGATGAAGTGCTCGATGAGCAGCGGGATGTCGTCCTTCCGCGCCCGCAGCGGCGGCACCTCGATCGGGATGACGTTGAGGCGGTAGTAGAGGTCCTCGCGGAAGCCGTGGCCGACCAGGGCGCGCAGGTCGCGGTTCGACGCGGCGATCACCCGCACGTCGACCTTGAGCGTCTCGTGACCGCCGACGCGCTCGAACGCCTGCTCCTCGAGGGCGCGGAGCACCTTCGCCTGCGTCTTCAGGCTCATGTCGCCGATCTCGTCCAGGAAGAGCGTCCCGCCGTCGGCCAGCTCGAAGCGACCGCGCCGCCGCGCCAGCGCTCCCGTGAACGCGCCCTTCTCGTGGCCGAACAGCTCGGACTCGATCAGCTCCTCCGGGATCGCCGCGCAGTTCACCTCGACGAAGGGCCGGTCGCGCCGCGCCGAGAGCGCGTGGATCGCCCGGGCCACCAGCTCCTTGCCGCTGCCGTTCTCGCCGTGGATGAGCACGCGGCCGTTCGTGGGCGCGGCCGTCGCGATCTGCTCGCGGAGGTGGCGCATCGCCGCGCTCTGGCCGATGATCTCCGACCGCTGCCCCAGGCGCTGGCGCAGCGTCGCGTTCTCGCGCTGCAGGCGGGCGTGCTCGAGGCCCCGCGTGACCGTGAGCAGCGTCTTCTCCAGCGAGAGCGGCTTCTCGATGAAGTCGTAGGCGCCGAGGCGCGTGGCCTTCACGGCGGTCTCGATGGTGCCGTGCCCCGAGATCATGATCACGGTGGTCTCGGGGCGGAGCCGCATGATCTCGGCCAGGGTCTCGAGGCCGTCCTTGCCGGGCATCCAGATGTCGAGGAAGACCAGGTCGGGGGACTCGTCGGCGAGCAGGGCGAGGGCCTCCGCGCCGCTGCCGACGGCGGTCACGCGGTAGCCCTCGTCCTCCAGCACGCCCCGCAGCGCGGACTGGATGGCGGGCTCGTCGTCCACGATCAGGAGGTGCTCGCCTGCCATGGCCGGCGTCGGCGCCTACGCCTCCACGGGCGCCGGCGTGCGCGACACGGGCAGCTCCACGACGAAGCGGCTGCCGCGCGGGAGGTTGTCCTCGACGCGGATGGTGCCCCGGTGCTCGGCGACGATCTCGTGGACGATCGGCAGGCCGAGCCCCATGCCCGTGGTCTTGGTGGAGTAGTAGGGCAGGAAGACGCGGTCGCGGTCCTCGGCGGCGATGCCGCGCCCCGTGTCGCTGACCCGCAGCTCCACGACGCCCCGCTCGGGCCGGTGGGCGATCTCGACCTCGACGGCGCCCTCGCCGTTCACGGCCTCCACGGCGTTCTCGACCAGGTTGAGGACGGCGCGCTTGACGTGGTCCGGATCCACCTCGAGGAGCGGCACGTCCTCGGGGTAGCGGGTGCCGACGCGGAGGCCGGGGTGCGACTCCCGGTAGAGCGCGACCACGGCGTCGACGATCGTCCGCAGGTCGGTCGGCCGCGGCGTCAGCACCGGCATGCGCGCGAAGCGCGTGAACTCGTCCACCAGGCGCTTGAGCCCGTCGACCTCCTGGATGATGGTCTCCGTGCACTCGGCCACGAGCTGCTCGTCCCCCGCGTTGCGCCCGAGCCGCCGGCGCAGCCGCTGGGCCGAGAGCTGGATCGGCGTCAGCGGGTTCTTGATCTCGTGGGCGATCCGCTGGGCGACCTCGCGCCAGGCCGCGAGGCGCTGGGCCTTGAGCAGCTCGGTCAGGTCGTCGAAGACGATGACGGTGCCGTTGTGCTCGCCCTCCGGGCCCCGGAGCGTCGTCCCCGAGGCGAGGAGCGAGACCGCGGTGCCGTTGCGGCGGAGGTGGATCTCCTGCTCGACGGCGCCGCTGCGGGCGCGGCGAACGCGCTGCACGAGCGAGACCACGTCGCGGAGGTCCGCGCCGCCGAACGCCTCTTCCAGCGGCTTGCCGACGGCGGCGGCGGCGTCGAGGCCGAACATCGCCGCGCCGGCGCGGTTCAGCGTCGTCACGCGGCCCTGCGGGTCGAGCGACACGACTCCGGTGGTGATGGCCTCGAGCACGGTCTCGATGTAGCGGCGCCGGTCCTCCAGCTCCGTGTGCTTGTCCTGCAGGTCGAGGTAGGCCTCCTCGAGCTGACGCTTGGACTGCGCGAGGTCGTCGGTCATCCGGTTGAAGGAGTCGACCAGCACCCCGATCTCGTCGTCGGCGCGCGCCTGGACCTTGTAGGACAGGTTGCCGGCGGCCACCTCGCGGGTGCCCTCGGCCAGCTCCGCGATGGGGCCCGTGATGCCGCGGGCCAGGTAGAGGCCGAACCAGGCGAACGAGAAGACGACGATCAGCGTCATCAGGAGGAACAGCAGGATGTAGATGCCCTTGACGGGGTTCTTCACCAGCCGCAGCTGCTTGTATTCCTTGAACGACTGCTCGATGCCGCGGATCTTCTGCTCGAGCCGCTCGCTGATGTGCACGGCGACCACGACGGCGCCCTGCACCCGGCGCTCGGGGGCCGCCGAGAGCACGGGGACGATCGCCTCGATCAGGTCGCCGGAGAACACCTCGCGGACGGTCGTCACGCCCTGGCCTGCGAGCCCCACCCGCAGCTGGCTCTCGTTGACGTCGCGCGTGGGGACGGCCCCGATGGCCGGGTCCTTCACGTGGACCAGCTCCTGGCCGGTCGGGCCGACGACGGTCAGCGCGCTGACCCCGAGCTGCTCCTGCTGCTCCACGAGATAGGCGGCCAGCGCCTCGCGTCGCCGCTCGGCGAGCAGGCCGTCGCGGTCGATGACGCGCGCGATCTGCTGCGCGTGGCGCAGCGCCGTCGCCTGGAGGTTCTGGTAGTAGGCCTGCGCGACCGCAAGCGCCTGGTCCAGCGGTCGCTCGACCTGGGGCTTGAACCACCCCTCGATCGACTTGTTGATGAAGTTCGAGGCGATCAGGAAGATCAGCGCCGCCGGCGCCAGCGCCAGGAGCAGGAAGGCCAGGACCAGCTTGGCCTTGAACTTCGAGCCGATGAGCTTCTGGCGTCGCTCGAACCACAGCTTGATGAGGTTCCGGAGGAGGAGGACCAGCAGGAGCAGGAAGACGATCAGGTTCAAGTTGAACAGCGCGAAGACGACGATGTTCGAGGCGAGCGGCAGCTCCGGCACCCGCATCTCGAAGTTCACCGCGGTCCCCACGGCGAGCAGCGCGAGGAAGCCGCTGATGATCAGGAGGTTGCGGCGACGGCGACCCTGGTCGACCGTGAGGGGCATCAGGCGTCCGGGGCGGGACCGGCGGGCTCCTGCCGTCGGGGCGCCGGGGGCCGGGCGGCCATCACTGCACCCGCCGCATCGTCCGGTACTCCGACTGCATCTCCGCCTGCTCGGCGGTGCCCGCCATGCGGGCGACGAAGGAGTTCTCGCCGTTCAGCGCGGCCTCGGCCCGCACGCGGACGTAGATCACGTCGGTCGGCGCCAGCGCGGAGGCGGGCGTGAGCTTGACCGCCCGCACCTCGGAGATCACGCGCTGGGCGTCGCGGAGGTCCCGGGTGGTGTAGACGGGGCGGCTCTCGCCCTTCAGGGACACCACCCTGTACTCCTTGGTCACCACGTTGTACGTCAGGTGCCGCTCGACGACCGCCCGGGTCAGCAGCCGGTCCGGCAGCAGCCGGTTGTACTGCCAGAGCTCGATGGTGAAGCGCATGTGGGCGGGGATGCCGCTGTCGATCCCCTCGTGGAAGGTTGGCGGCACGGCCCCGAGCGCGACGACGTGGACGGTCACCTCGTGGTCGTTCAGGTAGACCGCCAGGTCGCTGAGGCGGAGGTCGGCGGCGGCGGGGGCGCCGGCGGCAAGCGTCAGCGCCGCCGCCAGCACGACGAGGGTCCCGCGCACACCAGGCATACGGCGAGCTAATTATACGCTCGCGGAACGGGAAGGGCGGCGGGCTGCCGCCGGGCAGCTAGATCGTGGCCAGGCCGGGAGCGGACACCAGGGCGCCGCGCCGGGGGGCCTCGACCGGGACGAGGCCGACTCCCGCCGGACGCCGCTCCAGGCCCAGGGCGTGCTGGATGGCGAGCACGAGCTCGAGGTTCAGCGCGTGGCCCGCGTTCCGCGCGATCACGTGCCCGATGATGGGACGGCCGAGCAGCGCCAGGTCGCCGATCAGGTCGAGCACCTTGTGACGCACGAACTCGTCGCGGTAGCGGAGGCCGTTCAGCACCCCGCGCTTGCCCACGCCGATGGCGTTCTCGAGCGAGGCCCCGCGCGCCAGGCCGCTCTTGCGCATGACGCCCAGGTCCTTGAGGAACCCGTACGTCCGCGCCGGCGCGAACTCCTCGGCGAACATCCGCTCGGTGGGCGCGCAGCTCAGGGCCTGGACGCCGATGGCCGGGTGGTCGTTGTCGAGCGTGTAGCTGATGCGGAACGTGTCGGCCGGGACGATCTGGATGAATCGCCCGCCGGTCCCGACGCGGATGGGGTACGGCACGACGATCGGGCGCCGCGGCGCCGACTGCTCGGACCGCCCGGCGTTCGCGAGCAACGCGACGAACGGCTTGGCGCTCCCGTCGGCGGCGGGGATCTCGACGCCGTCGACGTCGACCGTGAGGTTGTCGATCCCCAGCCCTGCGGCGGCGGCCATCAGGTGCTCGACGGTCTGGATCCTGGTCCCGTTGCTGCCGATCGTCGTCGCGTAGTGGGAGTTGACGACACTCTCGGGCGCGGCCGGGATGGGCTCGTGGCCGCGGACCCTGAAGGTGATGCCGGAGTTGGCGGGAGCGGGTGAGAGCGTGATCCTCGCGGGCTTGCCCGTGTGCAGGCCCACGCCCTCCATCGTCACGGGCTTCCTGATCGTTCTCTGGTTCATTGCCCGGGTGCTCGGCGCAGCAACACGGGTGCCACAGAGGCCGAAGAACTACAACGCCCGCCTTTTCGGTGACTTGGACGGTGCCGCGGCCGGCTGGTGGAATCGGTCTTCGTTGTTTCTCTGACACGCTGCGGCGGCCGACTGTCTCATCCAGGCAACATCGGTTTGCCGCGACGCCGACTCACACGTCGACGACGATCTGGACGCTCGCGCCGTCCGGCCGGTGCTCGACGGCGAGCCGGTGGTACGTCGCTGCCTTCACCACGGTGCCGGTCCGGTGACGGCCGGCGTCGATGACCTCCCCGTGCAGCAGACCGTGGACGAGCCCGGGCGCCCTGAGCGTCGTCACCTCCACCGACGACGTCGCGAATCCCTCGATCTCGTGGACGTAGAGGCACTCGTTGATCCAGGCGACGAGCAGTTCCTCGACGGAGTCGCCCTGGGCGCGGACCTCGCGGGTCTCGACCGGCCGCACGCCGTCCGGGGCCACCGCCAGCGCCAGCACGCCGAGCGCCGCCTGGGCGAAGGCGTCGGCGAGGGTCGGTCCCCAGGCGCGGACGCCGACGTCGGCCTCGACGTCGAAGTACTCGTGGCCCGCGGTCATCGCGACGTCGTCCGGCCGCCGAGGTCCCCGAGCGCGAACTGGAGGATGGCGATCGCCGCGGGCCCCGCCGTCTCGGTCCTGAGGATCCTGGGTCCGAGGCTCACCACCTTCCACCCCAGCCCGATCGCGACGTCGACCTCGGCGCGCGCCAGCCCGCCCTCGGGTCCGACGAGCAAGGTCAGCGAGCGGGGCGGCGGAACGAGCGTCGCGAGCGCGTCGGCGAGCGGCGAGCCGTCGCCCTCCCAGAGGCACAGCCGCGGCGCCGTGGCGTCGGCGTCCGCCAGCACGTCGGCGAGCGGGCGCGGCACGTCGACGTCGGGGACGATCGAGCGCCCGCACTGCTTGGCCGACTCCTTCGCGACGCGCTGCCAGCGCCGGGCGCGGTCGCGCCACCGGCCCGGCTCGAGGCGGACGACGGTGCGCTCGGTGATCGCCGGGGCGATCCGCGCCACGCCCAGCTCCGTCGCCGCCCGCACGATCGTCTCCATCCGGTCGCCCTTGGGCACGCCCTGGACGAGCGTCACGGCGAGCGGCGCCTCGGCGCGCGTTCCCGCCGTCGCCACGATGGTCCCCGTGGCGGTCTCCCCCAGCGATTCCAGCCGCACGGTGTAGTCGTGACCCCGGCCGTCGCCGGCCACCACGACGTCGCCGGGGACGAGCCTCAGCACCGAGGCGATGTGGCGGGTCTCCTCGCGGTCGAACGTCACGCGGTCGCCGGCGATCCGCTCCGGGCTCACGGTGAAGCGGCGGGGCCTCACGTCCGCTCCAGCTCCAGCGTCGTCCAGCCTCCGATCGACGTCGCGCCGGCGTTCCTGAACCCGTGGGCGCAGACGACCGGCGCCACGGCCGCCGCCTCGGTGTCGAGGATCCCGCCGAGGACGAGCGCGCCTCCACGCTCGACGTGCCCGGCGTAGCGCGGCGCCAGGCGGAGGTGAGCCGCGGAGAGCAGGTTGGCGAGGACCAGCGCGACCGGTCCGGTGTCGAGCGCGCCCGCGTCGCTGCACAGGCAGGTGACCCGGTCCGCCACGCCGTTCGCCGCGGCGTTCACCGTCGCGGCCGCGGCGGCATCCGGGTCGTCGTCGACGGCGAGGACGCGCGGCACGCCGAGCCGCGCGGCGGCGATGGCGAGGATCCCCGAGCCCGTGCCCAGGTCGAGCGCCGCCGCCGGCGCCTTCCGCTCGAGCACGGCCTCGAGCCGCTCGAGGCAGCCCGCCGTCGTGCCGTGGTGGCCCGTGCCGAACGCCCGCGCCGGCTCGATCACGATCGTGATGCGGCCGGCGACCGTCGGCGCGTCCCAGGGCGGCGCGACGAGCAGCCGCCGGCCCACCGCCAGCGGCCTGAAGTGCTCGCGCCACGCGACCGCCCAGTCGGCGTCGGCGACGGGCGCCACGCGGAGGCCCGGCGGGGCGTCGACGCCGAGCGCGCGCAGGGCGTCCACGTAGTCACCGACGCGCGCCTCGAGCGCGCGGCCGTCGGCGTGTCCGGGGAAGAACGCGCGCAGCACGGGGGCGGCGCCGGCCGCGGCCTCCTCGACGACGCCGAGGGCGCCCAGGTCCCACAGGAAGTTCGTCAGGGGCTCGGCGGCGTCGTCGGAAACGGCGACAGCCAGCTCCCAGTACCCGCCGGTCATCGCCAGGACGGGGGGCCGCTACTCGAGCAGCTTCTTCATCCGCTCGAGGAAGGAGGAGAGGAGCGGGCCGCCCTGGCCCTTCGAGGCGGCCTCGAAGGCCTCCAGCGCCTCGCGCTGCCTGGCGTTCAGCTTCTGCGGCACCTCGAGGATGAGGCGGTAGCAGGCATCCCCGTGGCCGCGCTCCCTGAGCCGCGGCATCCCGCGACCCCGGAGGCGCAGGATCGCGTGCGGCTGGGTGCCGGGCGGGATCTTGAGCTTCGCGGTGCCGCCCAGCACGGGGACCTCGACGTCGGCGCCGAGGGCCGCCTGGGTGAAGGTGACGGGCAGGTCGCAGTAGATGTCGTCGCCGTTGCGGACGAACAGCGGATGCTCGCGCAGGCGCACCAGCACGTAGAGGTCGCCCGGTGGCCCGCCGTGATAGCCGGCCGCGCCCTCGCCGGCGAGCCGGAGCTGCATGCCGTCGTCGATGCCCGCCGGGATCTTCACCTGGAGCACGCGCTCGGTGCGCTGCCGGCCCTCGCCGCGGCACTGCGGGCACGGGTTGCGGTTCTGCTCGCCCTCGCCGTGGCAGCGCGGGCACGTGCGGGCGACGGTCAGGAACCCCTGGCTCATCCGCACCTCGCCGCGCCCGTGGCAGAGATCGCACGTCACGCGGCGGCTGCCCGGCTCCGTGCCGCTGCCACGGCACGTCTCGCACGCCTCCATCCTCGGGATCTGGATCTTCGTCTCGAGGCCGCTCGCGGCCTCCTCGAGCGAGATCTTCATCTCGTACTGGAGGTCCTCGCCCCGGGCGGCGCGGGAGCGTCGCCCGCGGCCGGCGCCCGCGAAGAAGTTCTCGAAGATGTCCTCGAACAGCGTGCCGAAGCCCTGGTCGCCGACGCCGCCGGCGGCGGCCACGGTGCCGAAGCGGTCGTACTGCGCGCGCTTGTCGGGATCCGACAGAACGCCGTACGCCTCGCTCGCCTCCTTGAAGCGCTCCTCGGCGTGCTTGTCGCCGGGGTTCCGGTCCGGGTGGTACTGCATGGCGAGCTGCCGGTAGGCCTTCTTGATCTCGGCGTCGCTCGCGTCGCGCCGGACCCCCAGGACCTCGTAGTAGTCGCGCGGCATGTGCTACGCGGCGTCCTCGTCGGGAGCGACCGCCACCGCCACCTGCGCCGGCCGCAGCACGCGGCCGTTGAGCAGGTAGCCGGGCGCGATCTCGTGGACGACGGTGTCGGCCGGCTGGTCGGGGCTCACCACCCGCGCCGTCGCCTCGTGGCGCGTGGGATCGAACGGCTGGCCGAGCGCCGAGTACCGGGTGACGCCGTGACGCTCGAGCGCCTTCAGCAGCTCGCGCTGGATCAGCTCGACGCCCTCCAGCACCTTCGCCGCCTCCTGGGTCGCGCGCGCGGCCGCGATGGCGCGGTCGAGGTTGTCGAGCACGGGGACGAGGTCGCGGAGCAGCGACTCGGCGGCGTAGCGCGTGTAGTCCTCGCGCTCGCGCTGCACGCGGCGGCGCATGTTGTCCATCTCGGCGAGGGCGCGCAGCAGCCGGTCCTGCTTCTCGTCGAGCTGCCGGCGCAGCTCGTCGACCTCCGACGTCGCGCTCGCCGCCGGCTCCCGGTCGGCCGGCGCGTGTCCCGCCGGGGCGGCAGACTGGTTCTCGAACGGATCACGATCGCTCATGCGTGAAATTATAGCAGCGCGGCGCGCGCGGCCCGGCGGGCTACGACGGCAGGTACAGCTCGTGCCGGACGCGCGAGAGCGCCTCGGTCACGTGGCGGGCGGTCTCGTTGACGACGGAGATGACGTCGGGATACGGCAGCCGGCGAGGACCGACGACGCCCAGGATGCCGAGGACCTGGTTGCGGTAGAGGTACGTCGACGTGATCAGCGTGCACTCCCGCATCTCGGCGTACGGGTTCTCCTCGCCGATCGTGACGTGGACGCCCTCGTCCTCGGCGAGGTTCGCCATCAGGGCGGCCAGCCGCTCCTTCTGCTCGAAGGTGCGCAGCAGCTCGCGCGTGGTCTCGATGTCCCAGAACTCGCGGTGCTCGAGCATGTTGGTGGCGCCGCTGATGTAGAGCGTGCGGCCGCGCAGCAGCGCGAGGATCTGCTCGGTCACCCCGCGCGCCCGCGTGTGCAGCTCGTCGAGCGGGTCGGCGGGCGACGCCTCCATCTCGACGATGTCCGCGACGGTCCGGTCGCGGAAGCGGCGGGTCAGCTCGCGGGAGATCTTGCGGACCTCGTCGGCCGTCATCGGCGGGTCGAGCGTGATGGCGCGCGCCGTCACCCAGCCGGAATCCGTGACCACGACGGCGAGCGCGCGGTCGCTCTCGAGGGGGATCACCTCGACGCGGGCGATCGTCGTGTGCTTCAGGGGCGGCGCCAGCAGCAGCCCGGTCATCCGCGTCACCGTCGACAGGTGCTCCGACGTCCGCTCCATGAAGCCGTCGATGGCCGAGGGACGGGCCGGGAGCGCGTCCGACGTCCTCCGGGGCGCGGCGGACGGGGCCGGGAACGAGTCGACGTAGAAGCGGTACGCCTTGTCGGTCGGCACCCGGCCGGCGCTCGTGTGCGGCTGGCTGACGTAGCCCATCTCCTCCAGGTCGGCCATGACGTTGCGGATCGTGGCGGGGGAGAGCCGGCGGAAGTAGCGCCTGGCGAGAACCCGGGAGCCGACCGGCTCGGCCGAGTCGATGTATTCCCGGATCAGGGCGACGAGGACCTCGCGGTGGCGCTCATCCACGAGGCTCTTGTAACAATGGGCGCGTGGCAAGTCAAGGTAAGGTCTCGTGGTGATTGGCCGTTTGGACGCCTACCTCGAGTCGCTCCTGGACGACGTGTGGCCCGGGATCGGCGCGCGGATCGGGCTGGCGGCCTCGCTCGGGTTCCCCTGGGCGGACATCTCCACCGCGTTCGTCAGGCTGGAGGGCCGCCGGCCCATCGCCCATGTGGGGCTGATCGAGATCCCCATGGTGATCGCCGGCGGCCGGCGGGCCGTGGGCGGCGTTCACGCCGTCTGCACCGATCCCGGCCGCCGCGGCCAGGGCCACTGCCGGGCCTTGATGGAGGACGCCCTGGCCGCGTGCCGGGGCCGGTACGAGACGCTCGTCCTCTACACGGCGATTCCCGAGCTGTACGCGCGCTTCGGCTTCCGCCGCGTCGCCGAGCACCGCTTCGTCCGCCGGCTCGGGGCTCCCGCGAGCGCCGCCGGCCCCGCGCCGCGGCGCCTGTCCGGGGAATCGACCGGGGACGTCGCGCTGCTGCGCCGGCTGCTGGCCTCCCGCGCTCCGGTCTCGTCTCGCCTGGGCGTGCTCGGCCCCCCGGCGCTGTTCGTCCTCGCCGAGGTGTTCGCCACGGGCGGCCTGGCCCGCCTCCACTACCACGAGGACCTCGACGTGGTGACCGTCCACGAGATCGCCGGCGGGACGCTCCGGCTGCTCGACGTCGTGGGCGCCTCGATCCCTCCGCTGTCGGCGCTGCTCGAGCGCGTCGGCGCCGGCGTCGACACCGTCGTCTGCGAGTTCGTCCCCGACGCGCTCGGCGGCGGGTTCGAGGCCGAGCCCGCCGGCCAGGGCGACCTGATGGTCCGCGGCGAGCTGGCGGTGGAGGGCACGCCGTTCGCGGTCCCGCCGCTGGCCCGCTGCTGACGGGCCGCCGCCCGCGACCGCGAGACGGCGACGAGCGCTACAGCAGCTCGACGAAGAGCGCGTCGGAGACGAGGAAGCCCGCCTCGGTGAGCCCGACGCGGTCGCCGGCGCGTCGGAGCAGCCCCTCCTGCTCCCACGACGCCACCCGCCCGGCTAGCGCGGGCTCCGCGGCGAGACGCTCGTCGAGCCACGACGCGGCAACGCCGTCGGACGTCCGGAGCCCGAGGATCAGCCGCTCGCCCAGGCGCTGGCGCGCGTCGAGCCGCTCCTGGGCCTCCACGGGAAGCCTGCCCGCCTCGAGGACGGCCCGGTAGCGCGGCAGCGCGCGCGCGTTGCCGTAGCGCAGGTCGCCGACGAAGCCGCAGGCGCCGGGGCCCGCCGCCAGGTACTCGGCGGCCCGCCAGTAGATCTCGTTGTGGCGGGCGCGCCGCCCGGGACGGGCGTAGTTGGAGATCTCGTAGTGCTCGAGCCCGGCGGCGGCCGCGGCGCGGGCGAGCGTCCAGTACTGCTCGACGACGACGTCCTCGGGCGGGAGGCCGTCGACCCCGCCGCCGGCCCAGGCGCTGCCGGCGTCCAGCGTGAGGCCGTACGCGGAGAGGTGGTCGGGGCGCCAGCGGAGGACCTCGTCGACGGTGCGCGCCCACGTGGCGGCGTCCTGCCCCGGCAGGCCGTACATGAGGTCGACGCTGACGTTGTCGTGGCCGGCCTCGCGCGCCGCCTCGAACGCCGCGCGGGCGCGGCGGGCGTCGTGGAGGCGGCCCAGCCGGTCGAGGAGCGCGTCGTCGAGCGACTGGACGCCGAGGCTCACGCGGTTGACGCCCGCCGCGCGGTAGCCCTCGAGGCGCTCGCGGCTGGCGCTCTCCGGGTTGCACTCGACCGTGATCTCGGCGCCGGGCGCGACGGCGAACGCGTCGCGGACGGCGTCGAGGATGCCGGCGAGGTCGGCGGGCGGCAGCAGCGACGGGGTGCCGCCGCCGAGGAAGATCGTCGCGATCGTCGTGGCCGGCGCCCACGGCAGCCCGGCCAGCAGCGCGAGCTCGCGGTGGAGCGCCTCCAGGAATCGCTCGACGGCGTCGTGGGCCTCGATCGCCGCCGTGTTGAACGAGCAGTAGTGGCAGCGCCGCTCGCAGAACGGCACGTGGACGTAGAAGCCGAGGGACGGCGCGGTCGGGCGGACGTCGGCGAGCGGCGCGAGGGCGGCCGGCGCGGGCCCGACGCCAGCCGCCGGGATCAGGGGATGTACTTGCCGAGACGCCACCAGCGCAGCCAGTGCTTGTCGCCGTCCCACGACCAGTAGATCAGGAACGCCTTGCCCTTGATCTTGTCCCGGCGGACGAAGCCCCAGTAGCGGCTGTCCTGGGAGTTGTCGCGGTTGTCGCCCATGACGAAGTAGGAGTCGGCGGGCACCCTGGTCGACTCGCAGCCGTAGGCGTAGCCGCAGTACGTCTGCCCCATGTGGGCCAGCGGCGGGGAGTTCTGCTTGACGTAGGGCTCGATCAGTCGCTGGCCGTTGACGTACACGTCGTGGCCGCGGATCACGATCTCGTCGCCGGGGACGCCGACGATCCGCTTGATGAAGTCGCGCTTCTCGTCCTGCGGGTACTTGAAGACGATGATGTCCCCGCGCCGGGGCTGCCGGACGCCGGGCATGCGCCAGTCGGTCAGGGGGACCTCGGGCCCGTACAGGAACTTGTTGACCAGGATGTAGTCGCCGACCAGGAGCGTGTCCATCATCGAGCCGGACGGGATCGTGAACGCCTGCACCACGAGCGTCCGGATGACGAGGGCGAGGAGGATCGCGATGACGATCGCCTCGCCGTACTCGCGGACGATCGACTTCCGGCGCACCGTCCGCTCCTCCTCCTCGGCGGGCTTGCCGGCGAGGCTCTCCACGTCCATGCTCAGCTCTTCAGCACGGTCAGGAACGCTTCCTGCGGGACCTCCACCTTTCCCACCTGCTTCATGCGCTTCTTGCCTTCCTTCTGCCGCTCGAGCAGCTTGCGCTTCCGCGTGATGTCGCCGCCGTAGCACTTGGCGGTCACGTTCTTGCCCATCGCCTTGACCGTCTCCCGGGCGATGACCCGGCTGCCGATGGCGGCCTGGATCGCGACCTCGTAGAGCTGCCGCGGGATGACCCCCCGCAGCTTCTCGACGAGCGCCTTGCCCCGCTCGTACGCCTTGTCCCGGTGGACGATGGTCGACAGCGCGTCGACGGGGTCGCCGTTGAGCAGGATGTCGAGCTTCACCAGGTCGGAAGGGCGGAAGTCGGCGAACTCGTAGTCGAACGACGCGTAGCCCTTGGAGATCGACTTCAGCTTGTCGTAGAAGTCGACGACGATCTCCGACAGCGGGAAGTCGAAGCGGATGTGCACGCGCTTGCCGAGGTACTCGAGCGACCGGTGCTCGCCGCGCTTCTCCTGGGCGAGCTTGTAGATCGCCGTCATGAACTCGGTGGGCACGAACACCGACGACGTGACGAACGGCTCCTCCATCACCTCGATGCGGTCCGGCGTGGGGAGCTTGGAGGGGTTGTCGATCTCCATCACCTCGCCCGCGGTCGTCAGCACCCGGTACTGCACCGACGGGGCGGTGACGATCAGCGAGAGGTTGAACTCGCGCTCCAGCCGCTCCTGCACGATCTCCATGTGGAGCATGCCGAGGAAGCCGCAGCGGAAGCCGTACCCGAGCGCCAGCGACGTCTCGGGCTCGAATGTGAACGCCGGGTCGTTCAGCCGCAGCTTCTCGAGCGCGTCGCGCAGCGCCTCGTAGTCGGTGTCCTCGATCGGGTAGAGGCCGGCGAAGACCATGGGCTTGGCGTCCCGGTAGCCGGGGAAGGGCTCCGCCGTGGGCCGCGCCGCCTCGGTGATCGTCTCGCCGACCTTGGCGTCGGCCACGCGCTTGATCGACGCCGTCAGGAAGCCGACCTGCCCCGCCGACAGCTCGTCGACCGGGCGCATCTCGGGCGTGAACACGCCGACCTGCTGGACGTCGTAGGCGCGGCCGTTCGACATCAGGAGGATGCGCATGCCGGGGCGCACGCGGCCGTCCGTCAGGCGCACGTACACCACGACGCCCTGGTACGGGTCGTAGAAGGAGTCGAAGACCAGCGCCTTGAGGGGCGCGTCGGCGTCGCCCACCGGCGGCGGGATGCGGGCGACGATCGCCTCCAGCACCTCGGGGACGCCGGTGCCGTGCTTGGCGGAGATCGCCAGCGCTTCGTCGCCGTCCAGGTCCAGCACCTCGGTGATCTGCTCACGCGTGGCCTCCACGTCGGCGGCCGGCAGGTCGATCTTGTTGATCACGGGGACGATCGTGAGCCGCGCCTCGGAGGCCAGGTAGTAATTGGCGAGCGTCTGCGCCTCGATGCCCTGCGCCGCGTCGACGACCAGCAGGGCGCCCTCGCACGCCGCCAGCGCCCGCGACACCTCGTACGAGAAGTCCACGTGGCCCGGCGTGTCGATGAGGTTCAGCGTGTACTCGTGGCCGTCGCGCGCCCGGTAGAGGAGCCGCACCGTGTGCGCCTTGATCGTGATGCCCCGCTCGCGCTCCAGGTCCATCGAGTCCAGCACCTGGTCGACGGCCTTCTTCGCGTCCATGGTCCCCGTCAGCGCCAGCAGCCGATCGGCGAGCGTCGACTTGCCGTGATCGATGTGGGCGACGATGGAAAAATTGCGGATGCGGGCGAGCGTCATAACGACTCAGTCTAACACGCGGCCCCGATCACCCTCCGGACGCTCTCGGCCCGGCAGCCGGGCGCGGGCGGGCACGACGGCTCCGGACTCCAGGACCGCGCCGGCGCCGACGACCGCGTGCGCGCCGATCCGCGCCCCGGCGCCGACGACGCAGTCGGCGAGCGCGGCGCCGTCCCCGACCTCCACGCGCTCCCAGAGGATCGACGACTCCACGCGGGCGCCGGCGCCGACGACGCACCCCGGGCCGAGCACGGCGCGCGGTCCCACGCGCGCCCCGGCGGCCACCCGCACGCCGTCCGCGATCGCCGACGGAGGGCGGACGGCGGCCCCGGCGGCGACGCGCGCGCTCGCGGCGATCCAGCCGGCCTCGCCGCGCTCGCCGGGCGGCGCGAGCGGCGTGCGGAGCCGGCCCTCCAGCACGTCCATCTGGCCCGCGTGGTAGGCCGCCGGGCTGCCGATGTCGCGCCAGTACGCGGGCGGCAGGAAACCGTAGCACGGCACGCCGTCGGCGATCAGCGCCGGGAAGAACTCGCGCTCGATGGACACCGGCCGGTCGGCCGGCATCCGGCGGAGGAGGTCGGCGTCGATCAGGTAGACGCCGGCGTTGATCGTGTCGGTCGTGATCTCCTCCTGCGCCGCCGGCTTCTCGCGGAAGCGCCGGATCCGGCCGTCGGCGCCGGTCTCGACCAGGCCGTACTGGCGGGGGTCGGCGACGCGGGCGAGGAGGATCGTGACCCGCGCGCCCCGCGCCCGGTGGAACCGGCGCATGGCCCCGAGGTCCGCGTCCGTGAGGACGTCGCCGTTGAGCACGAAGACGTGGCCGCGGGCGATGTCCGCCGCGTTGCGGACGCCGCCGCCCGTGCCGAGCGGCTCCGTCTCGACCACGAACCGCAGCGCGACGCCGCACGCGTCGCCGGCGAGCGCCGCGCGGACGTCCTCGACCCGGTAGGAGCACGAGAGGATGACGTCGGTCACGCCGTGCTCGCGCAGGAGCGCCAGCTGCCACGCCAGGAAGGGACGGTTGCAGAACGGGACGACGGGCTTGGCGCGGGCCAGGGTGAGGGGCCGCAGCCGGGTGCCCTGGCCGCCGGCGAGCACGATGGCCTGCGCGGCGGCGGGCGCGGCGTCCTCTACCCGTTCGGCGACCAGGGCTGGGCCTCGTCGATCAGCATGACGGGGATGCCGTCGCGGATCGGGTAGGCCTTCCGGCACGCCGGGCAGATGATGCGGGTCTCCTCGAAGCGGAGGTCGCCCTTGCACGCCGGACACACGAGGATCGCCTTCAGCTCCTCGTCGATCATCGTTCCACCTCCTCGGGCCGGGCGCGGACGCGCCGCGGTCACGCGACCCGTTGCTTGAAGTGCGCCAGGGTGCGGGCGAGTCCGTCGTCGAGCGCCGTGCCGGGCGCCCAGCCGAGCGCCGCCCGCGCGCGCGCGGCGTCCAGGACGCTGCGGCGCTGCTCGCCGGGACGCGGCGGCGCGTGCTCCGCCGGCCGCGTGACGCCGGCCAGCCGCGACAGGCGCCGGTACAGCTCGTTCACGGTCGTCTCGACGCCGGTGCCGATGTTCAGCACGCCGGTCACCCCGGCGCGGGCCACGGCGCGGGAGACGGCGTCGGCGACGTCCTCCACGTAGACGTAGTCGCGCGTCTGCTCGCCGTCGCCGTAGACGACGCACGGCTCGCCGCGCAGGAGGCGGTCCGCGAAGATCGCGATGACGCCGGCCTCGCCCTTCGGGTCCTGCCGGGGCCCGTAGACGTTGGCGAGCCGGAGCGTGAGCGTGTCGAGCCGAGCGAGCCCGGCGAAGCACTCGAGGTAGCGCTCGGCGGCGACCTTGGACACGCCGTAGGGGGAGGTCGCGCGCGCCGGATGGTCCTCGGGCGTCGGGAGCACGTCGGTGTCGCCGTAGGCGGCGCCGCCGGTGGACGTGTAGACGAGCCGCCGGACGCCGGCGCGGCGGCTCGCCTCGAGCAGCGCCACGGTGCCGACGACGTTGACGCCGGCGTCGAAGACCGGGTCGATCACCGACCGGGCCACCGCCGCCTGCGCGGCCACGTGGACGACGACCTCGGGCCGCGCCTCGGCGAGCACGGCGGGCAGGCGCGCGCTCCGCAGGTCGGCCACGTGGAGCGCGGCCGCCGCCGCCACGTGCTCGCGCCGCCCGGTGCTCAGGTTGTCGACGACGGCGACGGTGTGGCCGTCGGCGAGCAGGCGCTCGACGACGTGGGAGCCGACGAAGCCGGCGCCGCCCGTGACCAGGACCCTCATCGGGCGAGCCGCTCGCGGAACCACTCCAGCGTGAGCTTCAGCCCCTCGTCGGCGTCGATGCGCGGCTCCCAGCCGAGCAGCGTCCGCGCCCGCGTGATGTCCGGCTGGCGGACCTTCGGGTCGTCCACGGGCAGGGGACGGAAGACGATCTCGCTCCGCGAGCCCGCCAGCCGGATGATCCGCTTGGCGAGGTCGAGGAGCGTCATCTCCTGCGGGTTGCCGATGTTGACGGGGTCGTTGACGGGGGCGTGCATGAGCCGCCAGACGCCGTCGACCAGGTCGTCGATGTACTGGAACGACCGCGTCTGCGACCCGTCGCCGAAGACGGTCACCGGCTGGTTCGTCAGCGCCTGCGTGGCGAAGGCGGGGATGGCGCGGCCGTCGTTGAGCCGCATGCGCGGGCCGTGGCAGTTGAAGATCCGGACGATGCGGGTGTCCACGCCGTGGGCCCGGTGGTAGGCCATCGTGATGGCCTCGGCGAAGCGCTTGGCCTCGTCGTAGACGCCCCGCGGGCCGACGGGGTTGACGTTGCCCCAGTAGTCCTCGCGCTGGGGATGGACCAGCGGGTCGCCGTACACCTCCGACGTCGAGGCGAGGAGGAACCGCGCGCGCTTGGCCTTGGCGACGCCGAGGGCGCGGTGGGTGCCGAGCGCGCCGACCTTGAGCGTCTGGATCGGCAGCTCCAGGTAGTCGAGCGGCGACGCGGGGCTGGCGAAGTGCAGTACCCAGTCGAGCGGCCCGTCGACGTCGATGTACTCGGTGACGTCGTGCCGGATCGACGTGAACCGCGGGTCGCCGGTCAGCTCGGCGATGTTCTCCCGCGAGCCCGTGATGTAGTTGTCCATGCACACGACGTCGGCGCCCTGCCGGAGCAGGAACCGGCAGAGGTGGGAGCCGATGAAGCCCGCGCCGCCGGTGATCAGCACCCGCATACGCGGGTCAGGACGGGATGACCGGCTTCCGGCCGATCGAGTAGTACTCGAAGCCCAGGCGGCGCATCCGCTCCGGCTCCCAGATGTTCCGGCCGTCGAAGACGACGGGCCGGCGCATCAGCGCCCGCGTGCGCTCGAGGTTCAGGAACTTGAACTCGTTCCACTCGGTGACCAGCGCCAGCGCGTCGGCGCCGGCGGCCGCCTCGTAGGGCGAGTCGCAGTACACGACGGACGGCGGCAGCGCCGCGCGGGCGTTCGGGATGGCGACCGGGTCGTAGGCGCGGACGCGGGCGCCCAGCTCGACCAGCCGCGTCACCACCTCGATCGACTTCGCCTCCCGCATGTCGTCCGTGTTCGGCTTGAAGGCGAGCCCCAGCACCGCGATGATCTTGTCGTCGAGCGGCGACAGCGTCTTGGTCATCATGCCGACGAAGTGCTGCGCCCGCTCGCGGTTGATCTCCACCACCGACCGCAGGAGCTTGAAGTCGTAGCCGAGCTTCGCCGCGGTCGCGATCAGCGACTCGGTGTCCTTCGGGAAGCAGCTGCCGCCGTAGCCGAGCCCCGCGTGCAGGAACGCCGAGCCGATCCGCGCGTCCAGGCCCACGCCCTTCGTCACCTGCGTCACGTCGGCGCCCGCCATCTCGCACATGTTGGCGATCGCGTTGATGAACGAGATCTTGGTGGCGAGGAAGGCGTTGGAGGCGTACTTGATCATCTCGGCCGAGGGCACGTCGGTGATGATCATGGGCCGCTCGAGCGGCGCGTAGAGCTCCAGCAGCGTCATGGCCACCTGCTGGTTCGGCGCCCCGATCACGATGCGGTCGGGCCGCAGCGTGTCCTCGATGGCCGACCCCTCGCGGAGGAACTCGGGGTTGGACACCACGTCGAACGGGATGGGCGTCGTCTGGCTGCGCTCGATGACGTCGCGCACGAAGTCGCCGGTGCCCACCGGCACCGTGGACTTGTTCACGATCACCGTGTAGCGCTCCATGGCCTGGCCGATGCCCCGGGCCACCGACTCCACCGCGCTCAGGTCCGCCTGCCCGTCGGACTTCGCCGGGGTGCCCACGGTGATGAAGACGATGAGCGAGCGCCGGACGGCCGTGGAGAGGTCGGTGGTGAAGGCCAGCCGGCCGTCGGCGACGTTCCGGCCCACCATCTCCTCGAGGCCGGGCTCGTAGATGGGCATCTTGCCCGACGCCAGCGCGGCGATCTTGTCCGGCTGGTTGTCCACGCAGATGACGTCGTTGCCCAGGTCGGCGAAGACGGCGCCCGTGACGAGTCCGACGTAGCCGGTGCCGACGACGCAGATGTTCATTGAGGCAGGAATCGATCATAGCAGAACCGCCCCCGCGGGCTGAACGGTCCGGTTGAACGAATGACGGCGGGCGCCCGGCGGGAGGGTCAGGCGGCGAAGGGGCCGCCGTCGCCTCCGTCGTCGCGGGCCGCGAGGCCGTCGATCTGCTCGCGGGCGTCGCGGACGGCCTCTCCGAGAGAGTCGAAGCGCTGCCCGGAGATCGTGATCGTGTTGACCTTGCTCTCGTCCCGGGCCTTCCACATCCATTCCCGCCGGTTGCGGCCGACGGGCACGAACTCGATCCTGACCACCTCCGTCTCCTTCCCGCGCGCCCGGCACCCCGGCGCGCGTCGCGCACGGGTGCGGGTGCAAGGCGGGTGCCACCGGGCGCGCTACCCGTCGGCCTCCTCGGGCTCGGAGGCGACCCAGCGGAAGAAGACGGCGGTGAACGCCACCAGCGGCACGATGCCCGCGGGCACCCACATGACGACCCCGCCGAGCCGCTGGTCGGCGAGCGGGTCGAGGCCGGCGGCGCTCGCCGCGGCGGCGTAGAACGGATAGAGGACCTCGTCGGCGGCGGTGATCATCGCGGCGACGACCGTCATCGGCACGCCGAAGGCGAAGAGATAGAGGAGCTGCGCCGCGTACGGCAGCGGGGGAAGCAGCCGGGACGGCCCGAGGACGGGCCACCATGCCACGAACGCCGAGCCGGCGAGCGTCACGTGCGCGACCACGTGCCAGCCGTGGGACCCGAGCGCGGCGTCGTAGGGGCCGGGCAGGTGCCAGGCGACGAGCGCCGCCGCGTGCAGCATCAGCGCGGGGACGGGGCGGGTCGCCGCGCGGGCGAGGCGGCGGGCGCGGGGCCCGGGCAAGAGGCGGCCGAGCAGGGCGTCCATCATCCACGCCGGCGTGCCGGCCAGCAGGCAGGGCGGGACGACCAGCGTGAGAAGGAGGTGCTGCACCATGTGGGCGCTGAAGTGCGACGTCTCGGCAAGGTCGTGCAGGGGGCCGTTGAGCGCGGCGAGGCCCGCCAGCAGCCCGCACGCGAAGAGCGCGCCGCGGGCGCGGACGCCCGGCCCGGGGCGGCCGCCGCGGACCAGCAGCGCGCCGACCCACGCGCCGGCGAGGAGCGCGGCGGCGGCGAAGGTCTCGGGGTGCACGCCGGCCCCGGTCAGCGCCCGAACACCAGGAAGGCCCCGGTCAGCGTCATGAGCGCGATCGCCAGCGCCGCCGCGATGATCAGCGGCCCCACGAACAGCGTGTTGAGCGCCCGACCGTCGTAGCGGAGGTGCATGAAGAACATCACCACGAGGGCGAACTTGGCGGCCGACATCACCAGCAGCAGCGGGACCAGGATCGGGGTGAGCTGGCGGATGTAGATCACGCCGAACTCCAGCGCGGTGATGACCGCCAGGATGACGGCGACGCGCAGATAGGTCCCGACGCCCGCATGGGCGTGTCCCGCCGCCGGATCGTGCGTCTCCGCGTCGCGGTGCGAGGTCGCCATGGGCCGCCTCAGGGGATCAGGTAGACCAGCGTGAAGATCACGATCCAGACGATGTCGACGAAGTGCCAGTAGAGCCCCGCCACCTCGACCTTCACGGCGTCCCGGACGCCGAGGCGGCCGCGGAGGTCGAGGACCAGCAGGGACAGCAGCCAGAGCACGCCGAAGCTCACGTGGGCGCCGTGGAAGCCCGTCAGCACGAAGAACGTCGACCCGAACAGGTTCTGCTGGAGCGTCAGCCCCGCGTGGACGAAGTGCGTGAACTCGTAGGCCTGGAACCCGAGGAAGATCAGCCCGAAGAGCGCCGTCCCCGCCAGCCAGAGCCGCGCCTGGCGGCGGTCGCCGCGCTGCACGGCGGCGAGGGCCAGGACCATCAAGAGGCTCGACATCAGCAGGTCGAAGGTGCTGAGCGTCGTCAGCGGGATGTCGAGGACGTCGTGCGGGTAGGGACCGACGACGCTCCGGCCGCGGTAGGCCATGTAGGTCGCGATCAGCGTGCCGAAGAACAGGCACTCCGACCCGATGAAGGTCCACATGGCGACCTTGCGGTGGTCGACGCCCAGGTTGCCCCGCTGGTCGGCGTGGGCCGGGTCGTCGTGGTGCTCGAGCGCGAAGCGGAAGCCGGCGAACAGCGCGAGCAGCGCGCCGGCGGCCACGACGGCGACGTGCACGAGCGCGCCGGCGGCCGCCACCCCGAGGCCGAGCGCGAGCACGACGGGCCACGCCGACGGCGCGGGCAGGTGGATGCCGTGCTCCACCGGCGGCGCCGCGAGCGGCGCGCGGCGCGGGCCGTGCTTCTCGCGCCAGAAGCTGTCGCGCCCGTAGACGGGCGGGATCGCGTCGAAGTTGTGGGGCGGCGGCGGCGAGGACGTCCGCCACTCGAGCGTCCGGCCGTCCCACGGGTCGCCGGGGGCGAGCGGGCCGCGCCGGAGGCTCGTGACGGCGTTGACCAGGAACAGGAGGATCCCGACGCCGATGCCGAAGGCGCCGACCGTCGAGGCGAGGTTCCAGAAGTCCCACCCGAGGTCCGGCCGGTAGGTGTAGATCCGGCGCGGCATCCCGACCGCGCCCAGGTAGTGCATGGGGAAGAACGCCAGGTTGAACGCGAGGAACAGCACCCAGAAGTTCCAGCGCCCCAGCCGCTCGTCGAGCAGGCGGCCCGTCATCTTGGGCCACCAGTAGTAGGCGCCCGCCAGCAGCCCGAAGAGGCTGCCGCCGATCAGCACGTAGTGCAGGTGCGCGACCACGACGTAGCTGTCGGTCTGCTGGAGGTCGACCGGCGGCGAGGCGTGCATGATCCCGCTGAGCCCGCCGATCGTGAACATCGCGATGAGCCCGACGGCGAAGTGCAGCGCGGTCGTGCCACGGATCGAGCCCCCCCACAGCGTTGCCAGCCAGTTGAAGATCTTCACCCCGGTCGGGATCGCGATGAGCATCGTGCCGATGGCGAACGCGGCGTCGGCGACGGGCCCCATCCCCGCCGCGAACATGTGGTGGCTCCACACGCCGAAGCCGAAGAAGCCGATGAGGACGCCGGAGTAGATCACGACGGGGGCGCCGAACAGCGGCTTCCGCGCGAACGTGGGGAGCACCTCCGACACGATCCCGAAGGCGGGCAGGATGAGGATGTAGACCTCCGGGTGGCCGAAGATCCAGAACAGGTGCTGCCAGAGGTGCAGGTCCCCGCCCGCCGCCACGTCGTAGAAGTGGGTGCCGAAGAACCGGTCGAACATGAGGAAGATCAGGCCCACCGTGATCGGCGGGAAGGCGAGCAGGATCAGGAACTGGACGACCAGCGTCATCCAGACGAACACGGGCATGCGCATGAGCGTGAGGCCGGGCGCCCGCAGGTTGAGGATCGTCACGATGAAGTTCACCGAGGCCATCAGCGACGAGGCGCCCAGGACCTGCAGGCTGAGCAGCCAGAAGTCCTGGTTGAGGCCCGGCGAGAACTGCCGCGACGTGAGGTTCGCGTAGCCGAACCAGCCGGCGTCCGGCGGCGCGCCGACGAGGAAGCTCGCGTTCAGCAGCAGGCCGCCAGCGAGGAACGTCCAGAAGGAGAGCGCGTTCAGCCGGGGGAAGGCGACGTCGCGGGCCCCGATCATCAGCGGCACCAGGTAGTTGAAGAAGGCCGCGCTGAACGGCATGACGGCCAGGAACACCATCGTGGTGCCGTGCATCGTGAACAGCGCGTTGTAGGCGTCCGGGCTGACGAGCGCCAGCCCGGGCCGCGCCAGCTGGGCCCGGATGAGCAGCGCCTCGAGCCCGCCGATCAGGAAGAAGACGAACGCGCTGACGCCGTAGAGGACGCCGATGCGCTTGTGGTCGACGGTGGTCAGCCAGCCGACGACGCCGCCGCGCTCGCCCACGTGGCCCTCGCGCGCCGGCGCGTGCTGGAGCAGGAGCGCGCGGATCGCCATCACGCCCTCACCTGAGGCTCAGCAGGTACGCGCTGATCGCCCGCGCCTGGGCCTCGGTCAGCCCCAGCGCCGGCATCTTGGCGGCCGGCTTGATCGCCTGCGGATCCATGAGCCACGCGGTCAGGTTCTCGGGCGTGCTGGGCAGCATGCCGGCCGCGATGGTCTTCCTCGCGCCGAAGCGCGTGAGGTCCGGGCCGAGGACGCCCGCCGAGACGCCGCGGATCGTGTGGCAGCCGACGCACGCCTGGCTCGCGTAGATGGTGCGGCCCTCGGCCGCCTCGCCCTGCGGCTCCGGCAGCGGCGCCTGCTGGGCGGCGACCCAGCGGTCGAAGGCGTCGGGCGCGTGGACGATCACGCGCATCCCCATGTTGGCGTGGGACGTCCCGCAGAACTCGGCGCACTGGCCCGGGTACTCGCCGGGCGTGTCCGCGGTCAGCGAGATGTGGTTGATCCGGCCGGGCACGACGTCGCGCTTGCCGCCGAGCCGGGGCACCCAGAAGGAGTGGATGACGTCGGGGCCCTCCAGCCGCAGCAGCACGGGGCGGCCGGCCGGCAGGTGCAGCTCGTTGGCGGTGACGATGTCGAGGGCGGGGTAGCGGAACTCCCACCACCACTGCCAGCCGCGGACGACGACCTCCAGCGCGCCCCGCTCCGCGGTCGCCTGCTGGGTGCGGAAGACCACCTGGATGGTCGGGACCGCAATGACCAGCAGCACCAGCGCCGGCGCGATCGTCCAGCTGATCTCGAGCAGCGTGTGGCCGCGCACCTGCGCCGGCATGGGGGCGCCGGGCCGGCCGCGGTAGCGGAGCAGCACCCAGCCGAGCGCCGCGAAGACGACGGCGGCGATGCCGATCGTCGCCCAGGTGATGATCGCGTAGACGTCGAGGATCGCGCGCGCGAAGTCCGACCGCGCGATGACGGTGCTCTGGGGGACGTCCCAGGCGCACCCCCCCGCGGCCAGCGCGGGCAGGACGCCACCGGCCACAGCGAGCCCGCGCCGGAGCTGGCGGCGCACGCTCGTTCTCGGTTTCACAACGCCTCCGACGATACCGGCTCGACGTGACGCCCGCAAGTCGGCGCCGGACGCGCGCGCGCCGCGAGCCCCGCGGCCCCGCGCGCGCCGCCCGGCGGGGCGGGCGTCAGCCGGCGAGGTCGAGGAGCGCGTGCAGCAGGACGTCGGCGCCGCGCTCGATCGCGTCCCAGTCGCTCATCTCGTCGACGCGGTGGCTGCGCCCGCCGCGCGACGGGATGAAGAGCATGCCGGCCTCGGTGATCAGCGCGAGGTTCTGGGCGTCATGGCCGGCGGCGGAGTGCATGCGCCGCCACGGGAGGCCGAGGCGCGCGCACGCCTGCTCGATCGCGGCCTGCACGCGCGGCGCGCAGCGGGCCGGGCGCGTGGCCGACATCGGCCGCAGCTCGACGTCGATCCCGCGCGCGGCGCCCACGCGGCGCGCCAGGGCCTCGAACTCCGCCGCCAGCCGCTCCAGCAGGTCGGCGTCGGGATCGCGCATCTCGTGGACCAGCTCCGCCCGCCCGGGAACGATGTTCGACACGCCGGGGTGGACCTGGACGACGCCGATGTTCATGACGGTGGCGTGGCTGCCGCGGGCGTCGAGGTGCTCGCGCGCCCGGAGCGCGTAGTCGGCCGCGGCGAGGAAGGCGTCGCGCCGCCGCTCCATCGGCGTCGTGCCGGCGTGGTCCGGCTGGCCGCGGAACACGACGCGCGTCCGCCGCACGCCCACGATGGCCTCGACGACGCCGATCGGCACGCCGGCCTCCTCGAGCCGCGGCCCCTGCTCGATGTGCAGCTCGACGTAGGCCGCGACCGAGCCGGGCGGCGCCTCGGCCTCCGGCGCCCGGAGGGGATCGAAGCCCGCGCGCCGCATGGCGTCGGTCAGCCGCTCGCCGTCCACCGCGGCCATCTCGGGGATCCGGGCGACGTCGAGGTTGCCGCAGAAGGCGCGGGAGCCGAAGAGGCTCCCGTAGCGGCCCTCCTCGTCGACCCATGCCGCGACGGCGAGCGGCCGGCGGGCGGCGGCGCCCGACTCGCGGATCGCCTGGAGGCACTCCAGCCCGGCCAGCACGCCGAGGGCGCCGTCGAGGATGCCGCCCTCGGGGACGCTGTCGATGTGGGATCCGGTCAGCACGAGGGGGCGGTCGCTCCGGACGCCGTCGGTCCCGACGGCCCCGAACGTGTTGCCGGCGGCGTCGACCCACGTGGCCAGCCCGGCAGCCCGCATCTCCGCGATCAGCCAGGCCCGCGCCTCCTCGTACGCCGGGCTCCACGCCGGGCGCGTGACGCCCCCGCCGGGAAGGCCGCCGAACCGGGCGAGGGCCTCGATGCGCCCTCGGAGGCGGGGGAGCGACACGCGGGTCACGGCCGCGGAGTATACCCGCCGTAGCCGCTCATAACTGAGGGTTACCCTCCAGTTCTCGTCAGCTCATAACTCAGGGTTACCGAAGCCATCGCTAGGAGCCTCCAGGACAGGCGTTCAGGGAGGGGG
>Ga0073934_10002330_pt1 | contig 40323 bp, 42 predicted proteins | sample LarsenN4metaG_FD_76834 | JGI IMG/M metagenome (GOLD analysis project Ga0073934, IMG submission 76834) | Hot spring sediment bacterial and archeal communities from British Columbia, Canada, to study Microbial Dark Matter (Phase II) - Larsen... ...
ACTTTAATTGCTTAACTTACTTAAGGATACGATTGTTTTACTACAATTCCTTACCCCTTTAAATAAATTAATTATCAATTTGAATATATCATGTTAAGAAAGGAACTGGATAGCAAAACAGCACTAATACTGCGAGCTTTAGATTCGGATCTGAGGAGAGAATTGCTAAAGATAGCGTTAGAAGGACCGCTGGATGCCGATGGATTCTACAATAAGGTAATTGATAGAGGTTTTAACATCAGATACAAGGAGTCGGTGTATAAGGAGTTACAGACATTGGTGCAAGCAGATCTGATCGATAAATATTATGATGTGCAGTCAAAGAAGATATTGTATAGATTGAAGGCAGGCAAGGTTGTTGTTGATATCAAAAGTATGGAAACTGACATAATGGATCATAGCGAGAAATAATTTCCTCTTAACATTGATCCCGTTAGAGAAAATAATTGGAAAAAGTTTGATATTTCAAAATTAAAAATAACAAAACTCATTAATGTTGCACTTTACATAAAAGGAATTAAAAATTCTTTTTTGGCAATTTAATGCATTTAATAGAAATTAATTTCCATACAAAAATAGTAAAGCACAATAATTCCATGAAAAACAATTCTCAACTTTTAACAACAACATATTTCCTTATATGTCAGTGAATTGCAATCTATGGCATGGTGGAGCTGGCACTCAGAGGACGTAAGGTAAAGGAGCCTGAAGCTAAACCAAAAAATATTTTCCCTTACGCTGCCTTAGCTGGGTTAGCAGCGTTAATAGCATTGATACCCTTTCTAGGTGTGTTAGGACCCCCAGCTCCAAGTTTGATTGCTACAGGGAAAACTGTAATTGCTGAGGGGCCTACTGTAGTAGGAGATTGCCAGCAGCGTTTTACTAGTGATCCCAATCTCCTATCAATATTTCCTGTCGAAACAAACTCTAAGCTAGAGACCATTGATTTGGATAGGAATGCGCGTGTGCTGACAATCTGTGTTAGTGGTCCTGATGATTCTGCTGGATTTTCACGCATTCTCGTGCCAAAAGATGTACTTGGGGAACAGGTCAGAGTAACTCTAGATGATCAACCAGTAAATGTTCGAGTTCAGGATATTGGGAAATATAATTTGGTCACATTGGATTACCATCATAGTGAGAGGGTGATAAGGATCACGGGTGAAGGTCCTGCAACAATAACTCCTGCTCCCTCCAATGCAACCCGCCCAGCGCAAACTGGAGGAGAGCAGCAGCAACAGCAACAACAGATGGTTGTAGTCACACCTGGAGGCGCAGTCACACCTTTGGGTGTGGAGGTGATTGATATCAAGCCAAAACCAAAGTTTATTGAGAAGGATGTATGTCCACCAGAGAATCTAACTCCTGAATCAATCGTAGGAACCGGTATACCTGTAGTGTTCTCTTCTGGTGAGAGGCCTACGTTTACTGTAGCGCCTGATGCAAGTGGAATGAGGGTTCAGACAAAGACAAGAGCAATTGTAAACTTCCTGAGCGATGTTGGCGAAACCGTTGGTGTCTCCTTTAAAATAGACAATCTAAGTTCGGAGGATTCACTGGTGCGGGTAAGAGTCTCATCATCTGATGTCTTGCTTGTAGATCTGGTTGAATCTTCTGGTATAGACACTTTGAGGCCAATAAAGTCCAATGAATACATCCTGAAACTGGATGGCGGTGCAACTAAAGTGGATCTAGTTGTAAACATAACATCACTAACAGCTGGATTGCATCCATTCCTTATCGAGATACTGCCATTACTGGAACAGGTTGAATGTATCTGATTAATTCCATATTATGCAACTTAAAGTGTTGAGAAAACAGGGAAAGAGCTATTAATCTAAAATCCGGAGGAAAAATCTTTCGGATTGAATTACTGTGCTTATCATAGCAGTATTTGCGAACAAGAGACGTATTTTTGCGCCATATAATAATCATAAAATGATTTTCAAATTATGGCGAGATTGATTCTTGTTTGTTCTTTCCACATGATCCCTTTTTTACATAAGAAGTGAAAAAAATGTATGATGGTGTTGATGTCTTTATTACAATATTAATTCAATGCAAAGAGACTTTATAAAATAAAGTAACTTAGTTAAGTAACAATGATGCGAGAAGAGAAAGAGAGTAACCTAGCATATGTGATGCGAGCCTTGGACTCTAATGTAAGGCGTATGATAATGTTACTGGCACTGGACGGTCCGAAAACTTCAATGGATTACAAGGAAGAACTTGTGAAGCGTGGATATGATGTAAAGTACAAGGAATCTATCTACAAGGATCTTCAGCTTCTTGTTGAGGCAGGTCTTGTGGAAAAATACTATGATAAAGAGAAGAAAGCAATTGTTTATGGCTCAACGGTAGACACTGTTGTATTTGATCTTCTAAAATGGTCACTTGATCTGAAAGAGAGTGTTACGGAGAGGTCAGCGAAATGAACTACACAGAGATGTGCAGAAGAATACTGGAGTTATCTCCTAGCATAAACGATGCATTCTTGATTGATACACAATCCAGGTTGCTGGCATTCAAGGTTAGAGATGGTAATGATTTGGAAAATATAGCGGAGGAACAATTTGCTGAACGATTGGAGGATCTAGCGTTTATAGCAAGTGCGTGTAAGCATCATGAACGCTTTTACGATGAGCTTGAGTATATTGAAATAAGTTATAAGAATAGGAGCAGTGCTGTGTTTCCAGTCGGCAGTGATAAGATCCTTGTTGTATGTAGAAAGAAGAAGGATATGGATATATACCAACTTGCTATGAAAGTGTCAGAAATAGTGCATGCAAAAACGCAAATCATAGAGGGTTAAGGTTCGCAATCTAGGAAGAGTTACAAGGAAGCTGTTGGAATTGTTGAATTAAAATATTTTGAAATATTATATGAATGTAGGTCAATCACCCAATTATAGTGAACTTCTCCTTACAATCGTTGCAATAGAACTCCGTTGGAAGGGTGCAGTTGCACTTGTTTCTATTGTAAAGGTTTGGCCTGCCATCCTTCAACGCTTTGGCATAATCAATGAATTCTATAGCAACAAGGCCGCAGCGTTCGCATATCACATCGTGTCCTTTATGAGATTGTATCTGCATGGTATGTGACATGTCACCGAATCAATAGAACCAATATTTATAGGAACTGATGTCTAAAATTATTGTTTTCTGTTTCGCCTTTTATGCAACCTTGATAGATGGTAGAGTGTCCTCTTCAGAACCTCTATACTTGATACATATTCATCTATCGATACCTTTTCATCTATTGTGTGGGAAGAATGTGGATCACCAGGACCGTAAGTGACGACTGGTATATGGAATGCGTTTCCAAGAACATTCATGTCTCCCGTACCAGTCTTCTTGAGCAGCATTGGCCTCTTGCCTTTAACATCAAGCACTCCTAACACAAGTGATCTTACCAATGGAGAGGAATGATCGGCCTCAAAAGGCTCTGTTCTGTCCTCAAGCCTGTAACTTGCCTTTACGCCCCTCTTGTTTGCCATGTCATTTATTGCTTTATCAAGAAGCCCCAACACTTGCTCAGTGGTCATATGTGTTGGTACCCTAACATCTATGGTCATCTTGCACTTTGCCGGGGTTACATTGTGGCTTGTGCCTCCGTCTATCTCCGTTAAACAGCATGATACCCCAGTCTTGCCATCTTTTGCACCAAGATTATCAATGCTATTCTTCATTGAACCCCATATATCGAAGATCTCCTCTATTGCATTCTTTGCCAAGGAGGGAGCACTTGCATGGGCACTGTTTCCAACATCACATGTTACTCTTAATGCAAGCCTTCCCTTGTATGCTATTGTAATATTTTCTATCCCACTAGGCTCGCCAAAAATCGCATAATCAACATCTATATTGCTTCTAACCAAGTTGCGTATGCCAGTAGCATTACCCTCCTCATCAACCACACCCGCAAACATGACTGTGCCATACGCTCTCTGGGCCATTGATGCAGCTAGCAACATAGACATCAATGGAGATTTAGCATCTGATGCTCCGCGACCATAAATGAAACCATCGGCTATTCTTACAGGTATCTGCCCTGGAACAGTATCCATATGACCGCATAAAAGCACTCTTGGTCTTCCATACCCTTTTGAAGCAATTACATTCCCAACATCATCAGTATGCACATTTTCGAAGCCCAACTCCTGTGATGCTTTCTCTGCTATGAATTTTGCAAGTGGAGCCTCCTGTCTAGATGGAGTATAAATCTCCAAGGCTCTCTTCAATAGTTCAACAGCATATGTGCTAGAGACCATTTCTACCTTTTAGAACCCATGATATAGTCTATAATAAGTGATGGGATATCGTTCCCTGTTACCCTCGTCACATTCTTGAACTCTGTAGTATTGTTAACCTCATGAACAACCAAACCTTCTTTTTCATCCTCCATCAGATCAACGCCAACTACCTCTCCATTCAATGCTCTAGCAGCTCTCAAACATATATCCTCCAGCTCTTTTGTTATTGGACAAAGTTCCGCTTTACCACCAAGTGCCATATTGGTCTTCCACTTTCCCTCTGGAGAATATCTGTATATCGCTCCCACAACACTATCTCCAACCACTATCGATCTAATATCTCTCGGAGGTCTCTTCACAAACTCCTCCAAATAATATATCTGATATAATGGAAACATATGTTCTCTATCCTCTATTATGGACTCGGCAGATTCGCTGTCCTTCAATAGTGCAATCAATCTGCCCCAGCTCCCTATTGTTGGTTTCAAAACTGAGGGGTATCCTAATTTTTCTAATGCCTGCAGCGCAGACTCCATGGAGAATGCAAGCATGCTCTTCGGCGTTGCAACATTTGCCTCTTTTAACTTCATATGTGCAAACAGCTTGTTGCCAGCAACAATGCTTGTTTGAAAAGGATTCACGACCCTAACATGTTTACCCTCTAATGCTGCTGTAGAATGCAGGCTACGAAAGTAACTCACACATCTCTGCAGAACTACACCATAATCATTAATAGTGCCATTGTTAAGATCAATGAATAAATCTGTGCAGTTAAGATTCCTTACATCAATACCCTTCTTTCTCGCTGATTCATACAGCGCTTTTTCTTCCCAACGAATGTTATCAAAAAGAATTGTAAGCCTACTGCTCACTCGCCCCAATCCTCGCCAACCACTTGTGCCGGTTTTATATTAAACCCTTCGTTAGTTTTTGTAAGTTCATAACTTGCACCACAATCTGGGCATGTTACGATCTCTCCTTCAATAGCGTCGTTTGGAATCTTGATATCGGCATCGCATTCTGGACATTTCACCATATACTATCACTCCTTTCCCTTTACAGACTCATTATTAATTATCCTTTTCTCAAGTTTTTCATCCAAGAATATCTCCAGCACATCTCCCATGCGCAACTCCTTGAGACCATGGGCAAATTTCTGTGCATCATTTACCTTCGCCTCCATACCAAGTAATGATAATAGGAAAGCTGTTCCATTCTTGCCAGCAAGTTCACCAAACACTATCTTTCTCCTATTACCCACTATGCGCGGTTCGATAATCTCATATGCGGCAGGGTTTCTCAGTACCGCTGCCAAATGTGTACCTGCTTTATGTTTAAATGCACTTTCTCCAACTATGGGCTTCGATTCATATGTTTGCATACCAGTATACTGCTCAAGCAACTTTGATAGATCTTTAAGCATATCGAGCCTAAAATCGTTCTTTGTATCGTAGAGCAGCTTCAATGCCATAGCAGTCTCTGCCAATGATGGTATACCCGTTCTCTCCCCTACACCATCAATCGTCACATGTATCTGATCCGCGCCTGCATCTACACCAGCAAGCGCATTTGCTAATGCTAGGCCTATATCATTGTGACAGTGAACGTCCAATGGTGTGCTAACAGTCTCCCTTACCATTTTGACAAGGTTATACATGCCTCTTGGACGCATTATCCCAACAGTATCTGGGACGCTGATGCGATCAATACCAGCCTGACTGATCGCTTTACATACCTGCTTCAGATACTCGGGGTCTGCCCTGCTCGCATCCTCTACAGTAAAGCGACCCTTCAAACCATGGGCCTTCATGTAATCCACGGCTTCAACAGCACGCTCTAGTGCCTGCTGCCTACTGATCCTAAGTTTTGCGCTAAGATGAACATCAGAGATTCCAAGATACATGGCCATCCATTCAGCATCGCATCTTAATGCAACATCGATATCCTGCTTCAATGCCCTACAATGTGCAACGATGTCAGCACTAAGACCCGCCTTGATTATTGTCTTGGTTGCTTCCTCATGATCTGACGATACTACCGGGCTTATCTCTATCTGGTTAACGCCAAAGTAGTCAAGCATCCATGCGATCTGTATTCTCTGTTTGTTTGTGAATGATACACCGGGATGTTGCTCTCCCTCTCTAAGCGTACTATCAAGTATCTTTATCTGCCTGTTACCATTGTTAGGCAATTCGTTATGCATATTGGCAAAGTAGTTTGGATCTGGCATCGATAGCATACCAGTATATGCACAGGTTATTTACAAGTTTCGCTACTAAATTAGCAGATTTAGGCGCATAAGACTGCGCTTTAGGCATAAAAACGAATCACACAGAACGAAAAACGTACTCATCATAAAATTCTTGCCGAAATCTGCTACGATTGCTAGACGATTTTTCTCTGAATATTTTATGAATAAACCATTTTGCACAAAATTGCATTGAACAGTTAGCAGTAAAACACAATTTGTTCCCATGTAAATGTTAACAATGAAATTCCTAACCAGAAGGGGAACGATTGCCATTATTGTATCTACATAACTCCTTTATATATGGGCCCTAGACTGCTTCGCATGCAGGAGTAATTATGTCACAGTTCTAAGGATTATCACTGTATTGGTATCATCAACGCCTTCAATACGCCTAACATCATCTATACACTTGTTTATCTCCGTAATTGTGGGTGCGCTTACTACCGCTACAATATCATACTGACCAGTTATTTCATACACAATATCAACGCCTTTCAGAGATTTCAACTTCTCCGAAACTTTTGAAGTATCTGTAGATGGGCTTACAGAGATTAGTGTTATTGCACTTGTCTTATTGCTAACGCCCATTTCAATTGTGAACCTCTTTATCGTCCCATTATCAAGCAGATTCTTCACCCTCCTTCTTACAGCAGATTCTGACAACCCTACCTCCTGCGCTATCTCCACAAATGGTTTCCTTGAATCAGTCTTGAGTATGTTAATTATCTTTTCATCTATCTTATCCAAGCTAGACATTTCTCCTCTCCTCTTCCTTGCTTAACACCTTATCCATTATTGATAGAGCCGTTGATACCATCTTTTCATCTATAACTAATGGAGGTAAGAGCCTGATTATATTTTTGCCAGAGTAAAGCATGAGCAGACCTTCATTTATCCCGTCAAACAATATATCCTTAACCTCGAACCTTAACTCTGCTGCCAACATCAGGCCCAAACCTCTAACCTCTCTTATTATCTTATGCTTATCCTTCAATGCCAGTAAACCCTCCTTGAAGTATTTCCCTACACTCCTTGCATTATCCATCAGTCCATCGTCAACTATGCACTCCAATGCAGCACGCCCAGCAGCACATGCCAGAGGATTGCCGCCAAATGTTGAGGAGTGCTCTCCAAGTTTCAATGAATCCATAACCTCCTGCCTTGCCAATGTGGCTCCCATTGGAACCCCTCCGGCAATGCCCTTTGCAAGGCACATTATATCAGGTGCAACATCCCAATGTTCTCCTGCCCACAACTTTCCCGTTCTCCCGAGACCAGACTGTATCTCATCGAATATCAATACCATACCCTTGCTATCGCATATACTCCTTACTTCTTGAAGATAACCATCAGGCGCTACATGTATGCCACTCTCTCCCTGCACTGGTTCCACAATTACAGCACCAGTTTTTTCATCTGTAGCCTCACGTAACTTTGCTGCATCTCCAAAGGGAACAAACTTTACACCTTCAAGCAATGGTGCGAACGATTCTCTATATTTCTGAGCGTATGTTACTGACAGTGCTCCCATTGTTTTCCCATGAAATGAACCCACCATTGCAACGATGCCAGGTTTTTTTGTATACTTTCTTGCAATCTTAATTGCTGCTTCCGTAGCCTCTGCACCGCTGTTGGAAAGGTAGACCTTGCTCAACCCTTTTGGTGCTGCGCTGATCAATTTCTGCAGAAATGCTAGCCTAGCATCGTTGTAACATGAGCTATGGCATGTTATCAGTTTCTCCGACTGTTCCTTTATCGCTTTAACAACCTTATCATTGCAGTGACCAACAAGAGCAACACCATAGCCTCCCATGCAATCAATATACTCCCTTCCATTGTTGTCCCAGACCTTTGCACCTTTACCTCTTGCTAACGTTATTGGAAAGCGTTGATACACATTAGCAAGGTATGTATCTTCACTCAACCGGTTATCACCGTGCAATTGTCATGTTTTAATGCTGAGGAGATTGGATTGAGCACTTGCGCAGATGCAATTATTGCCTGTTTTACACCCATGCTCACCGCTTCTGTACATGCAAGAACCTTCTTCTCCATACCGAAGCCTATCTTTGGCAACATCTCTTTTGCTTCACCAACTTTTAGATTGGTGACAAGTTTGTTGTCCATCATCAAACCATTCACATTTGTTAGAAAGATAACACTATCAGCCTTCACTCCTGCAGCAACATATGCTGCTGCCCTGTCTCCATCAACATTCAATAGATCAAACTCTTCACTCAGGGCTACTGGGGAAACTATAGGAATGTAGCCGCCTGCGGTAATGGTATGCAATAATGATGCGTTAACATCATTTATCTTTCCAGTATAACCTCCATCTATTACTATCTTCCTTCCCCTCTCATCAACTATGATCAATTTTTTCTTCCTTTCAGCCTTCAGTATTGCTCCATCAATTCCCGACAAACCAACTGCATTGATACCATGCTTCTGCAGCATCATAACGATCTCCTTGTTTATCTTTCCAGACATCACCATAGTATAGATCTGAGCAGTCTCCTTGTCTGTATATCTGCTCCTGATCCCTCCAGGAGAAACCACAAACTTCTGCTCCTTGCCAAGTTTTTCAGCTATATTAGTAACCTCCTTCCCGCCTCCATGCACTAGGATCACCTTATCATGATCAATTATGCTCTTCAGATCAGGAACTGTACTCTCATGTAAGCCATCAACGACGCTGCCGCCTATCTTAATTACAATCATTGCAAATCACACAGGGGTCACGGGTGTATACTTTAGACCATCCGTCTCATCAAATCCATCCATAACATTCATGCACTGGATCGCAGAACCCGCAGCGCCCTTCATTAGATTGTCAGATGCGGATAATGCTACCAGCCTAGAATTCTTTTCATCAATATCGAAGCCAATGTCGCAGAAGTTTGAACCTACCACAAATTTTGGATCCGGATATTTGTAGAGGCCCTTTGTATCCCTAATGAACCTGATGAATGGCTCGCCCTTGTACATAGCTCTATACATCTTCCATAGCTCCTGAACAGATACCTGCTTCTTCAAGAATGTATGATTGGTGCATAGAATTCCTCTAACAATATTTACAGCATGCGGGCTCATGCTCACTCTTACATTCTGCTGCGCAATAACACCTATCTCCTGTTCAATCTCTGCCGTGTGTCTGTGCTTAACAGGTTTGTATGGTCTTACAACACCGTAACGCATCGCATGATGTGTTCCTGCAGATGGCTTCCCACCAGCACCGGAAGAACCTATCTTACTGTCAACTATGACATGATCCAGATCAATAAGTGAATTCTTTACCAATGGCGCGATGGCGAGTACAGATGTTACTGCCATGCATCCAGGACATGATACCAAGCGTGAGTTCTTTATCTCCTCCCTATGCAATTCAGGAATTCCATATGCAGATTTCACAAGAAGTTCCGGATGGGGATGCTCCCAACCATAGTATTCCACATACGCTTTTGGATTCTTCAATCTATAATCAGCACTCAAGTCTATCACCTTCACACCGGCATCATACAGTTTCTTCACTATCTCAACCGCTTTACCATGGGGTACAGATGTGAACACAAGATCACAGCTGCTTGCCAATTTATCGAGGTCAACAGGAGAGAAGGTTAGTTCTGTAAAACCCTTGAGGCTTGGATGCACCCTATGCACATACTCACCAGCATACTGCCTAGATGTTACCATGCTAAGCTCTATCTTAGGATGCACTACAAGCAACCTTAGCAGTTCTCCACCAACATAACCCGATGCGCCAACTACTCCAACTTTCATACGATCACTCTGCCATCTTTGCTGCATAATTTATTATTTCTGCAGCAATGTCCTTCTCGCTAACGCTGGCTGCACCCTTGAACTCAACAGTATTATTAACTTCATGCACAACCAAACCTTCTTTTTCATCCTCCATCAGATCAACACCAAGTATCCCTTCACCAACAGCTTTTGATGCTCCGATGCAGATATCCTCCAGCTCCTTAGTTATTGGACATAGTTCTGCCTTCCCACCTCTCGCTATATTTGTCCTCCACTCTCCCTCTGCAGAATATCTGTATATTGCTGTGACAATTCTATCACCAACAACAATAGTTCTGATGTCTCTTGGAGGTCTATTGACATAATCCTGTATGTAGTATATCTTACTCAAGGGGTTTGGCATCTCTTCCCTCATCTCTATCATGGATTCCATCACGTCTTTATCCTTAACAGGCACAACCATCCTTCCCCAACTGCCAACAATCGGTTTCAACACCACTGGATACCCTAACTTATCAGCAATATCACCCGCAACCTCTGGTCCAAAGGCAAAGTGTGTTCTTGGTGTGGGAATTTTGTTTTTTGAGAGATAGAGTGATGTTAGCAGCTTGTTACCACAGATCTCTGCTGTGCTATAGGTGTTAATTACTTTGGAATCCAAAAATTCCAGACATGCGGTAAGATACAGTCCTCTATAATGACTAACACATCTCTGGAGCACTATATTACCAAAATCATAATATGCAGTTCCATTATGAGTGCTGATTGCAAGAGTCTTTGCGTCGATCATCTTGCTCTTATGGCCAAGTTTAATGGCCTTCTCATAAAGCTCCTTCTCTTCCCATCTGACTCTATCATACACTATGCATATATCAGACAACTTATTCTCCCCAGTCTTCGCCAACTTTCTCTGCTGGTTTCAGCTCAACCTTATTGTTTCCTATGCTTGCAATTTCAAAGTCTGATCCACAGTCTGGACAGGTCACTATCTCGCCCTTTACAGAGTCATCTGAAATATTTAGTTCCCTTCCACATTCACCACATTCTGCCTTGACCATTATTCACCAGCCCTCCTGATCACTTCATTTGCAATTATAGACTGCAGGCCCCAGAGCTCAACAAAGCCTTTTGCTAAACTCTGATCGAATGTTGATCCTGCGCTATATGTCGCAAGTTTTGGCTCATAGAGAGAATATTTGGATTCTCTTCCAACTATTCGGAGCGAACCTTTGTACATCTTTACCTTTACCTTACCACAAACCCGCACTTGAGTAGCATCTATAAATTTATCTAAATCAATCTTCAACGGATCCAACCAGAGACCAGAATAGGTCAACCAAGCCCACTGCTCATCTACTATCTGCTTGAACCTTATTTCATGTTTGGTGAGCGTTAACTTTTCCAGATCCTTATGTGCTTCAATAATGCATGTTGCTGCAGGTGCTTCGTAAACTTCCCTTGACTTTATTCCCACGACCCTATCCTCTATATGATCAATTATACCGACACCATAAGTGCCTGCTTTCTCATTCGCGTATTGGAGCAGGTCTACAATGTTCATGGATTTACCATCTATCCCAACTGGTGCGCCATTATCAAACTCAATATCCATGTAACCCGCATTATCAGGCAGGTTCTTTGTATTTACCCACAGAAATGCGTCCTCTGGAGGTTCTGCATCTGCATGCTCTATCACCCCTCCTTCTATTGCCCGCCCCCAAAGGTTCTGATCAATGCTGTACTTCTTTGCTTCCATACTTACAGGTATGTTTTGCTCTTTAGCGAATTTTATCTCTTCATCACGTAGAAGGTTCATGTCCCTTATCGGTGCCACAATGCTTAGTGAAGGTAATAGGGATTTCATTGTGATATCAAATCTTATCTGATCATTGCCCTTCCCTGTACAGCCATGCGCAAGTGCATTAGCATCTTCCTGCTTTGCAACTTCAACAGTCTTTGCTGCAATCAGTGGCCTTGCAAGTGCGGTTGCCAATGGATACTTGCCTTCATACAATCCATTTGCCTTTATACAGGGAACAACATAGTCTGTTGCAAACTCTTCCCTAGCATCAAAATAGAAGTGCTTTATAGCACCTATTGCTTTCGATTTTTCTTCTATCTCCTTGAAATCGTCTCCCTGTCCAACATCAACAGTAACAGTAATAACATCGTACCCGTACTTTATCTGGAGCCATTTGACAGCAACAGAGGTGTCTAGACCACCAGAATATGCTAACGCTACTTTATTCTTCATGAATACGGCATCTCTGCTAACCACTACATTTATATTTTTTGGTCAGGAATAACCAGCAGTAGGTTGATATGACCAATGTTGGTCAATAAGAATATCACGAAGTCGGTAAGGGCGATCATAGACAATGATCTCTCTTTCCAGGATGCCATGCAAAGAGGATACTGTAATTTGAGCGCGATGGCAAGATTGATCAAACCAAGTATAGATGCTATTGCTGGAAATGATGTTAGCCTGGAAAGCATTGTTACTGCATTGAAAAGAATCAGAAGTGTTTACAAAGTACCATACAAATCCGTTGAACCAATAATTGCTGGTAGTAAGATCAGTCTAAGGACAGATGTTGCCAAGTTATCGATTATTAAGAATAAGAAAACTGTGGAGAAAGTAGCGAAGCCATTAACAACACATTATGATGGTTTCATAAGTGTAACTGAAAGCGTTAACTCAATGACCTTGATCTTTGATCAACTGATACTTGAAAGACTGAAGAATCTTTTTGATGATAAACAAATACTTGAAGTTGAAAGTGACCTTGCTGCTATAATAGTGCAGAGCCCGGAAGAGATCATCAAAACGCCGGGATGCGCTCTTATTTTCTACAATCAACTTGCAAGAAGGCATATCAATATAGAAGATACGATCAGTTGCTATACTGACACTATAATGCTTGTGAATATGAATGATGTTGCCAAAGCCTTTAATGCATTAACAGAACTTATAGCAGAATCAAGAAAAACGTTAGGCAAACCTAAGCCAAAGTCAAAAATAAAGGTCTGAAACCCTCTCATTAGTTAGGATTGATATTTATTGTGCCTCTGGGAAGAGAATATTGTGAATGCTAAGGATAAGGTATTAAGGGAAAAGAACCTATCACCTGAGTAATGGTGGTAACATTTGGCTAAACTTGAACTCCACAACATATCAAAAATCTATAACCAGAACAATGGCGCTGTTAAAGCGATAACAGATGTTAACTTGAACATAAACGAAGGGGAGTTCGTCTGCTTTGTTGGTCCATCAGGATGTGGCAAGACCACGTTATTGAATATAATTGCTGGTTTGGAGAAACCCGATTCTGGTGAAGTTATCTTGGATGGAAGAGTGGTTAGCGATACTGGTCCCGATAGAACAATGGTATTTCAGGAAGGAGCGTTGTTTCCATGGCTTAAAGTTGTTGAAAATGTAGAGTTCGGGTTGAAGGTTGCTGGAGTGCAGAAAGAAAAACGTAGGGAAAGAGCCATGCATTACCTTGACATGATGCAGTTAACAAAATTTGCAGATTCATACACTTACCAGTTGTCAACAGGAATGAAGCAGAGGGTTGCAATTGCTAGATCATTGGTAATGGACCCGGAAGTGTTGCTTATGGATGAGCCCTTTGCAGCTCTTGATGCCCAAACACGTGATCTGCTTTTGGTTGAATTACAATTGATCTGGCAGAGAACAAGGAAGACAATAATTTTTGTTACACATAACATAAGTGAGTCAGTATGTCTTGGTGACAGAGTAGTGGTCTTTACGCATAGACCTGCTAGAGTGAAGAGTGAATTTAAAATTGATTATAGAAGGCCCAGACTAATAGAAGATACCAGCCTGAACATTTATGCTCGCTCTATTCTGGAGGAATTGAAAGGTGAAGTTGTTGCTGCCATTAAAGAAGAGTATAAGGAACCCGATGGAAAAAGAGATGAGCAGGTGCTAAGAGATGAGAACTGAAAATCTTTGTTAAATGAAGTTTAAATAACTTATACGAAGTGGAATATTAAATGAATAAAACATCATCTATAATCAAGAGGGTAGTATTCTATGCCACTATAGTTGGCGTATGGCAAGCCATCTACATGGCAGCAGTGTTACCGGAGATGCTACTCCCTTCTCCATTACAAGTAATGGAGACACTTATCAGCAGTGCAGCAACAGGAGAATTACCATTTTCAGTAGGAACTAGTTTATTGCGATTATTCGTAGGATTTATCATTTCAATTGCTATTGGCGTTGCAATGGGACTATACATGGCAAAACACAAAACAGTATATGAAACTCTAGGATCATTGGTTCTTGGACTTCAATCCATACCAAGCATAGCTTGGGTACCTATCGGCTTGATTTGGTTTGGTTTGAATGATGCTGGTGTAATATTTGTGGTTGTCACGGGCTCCACATTTTCAATGGCTATGTCTACTTATAGTGCTATTAGGAATATTCCACCAATCTACCTAAGAGCCGCAAGAAACATGGGTGCTAAGGGAATTTCTTTGCTTACCAGTGTAGTATTTCCTGCAGCACTACCATACCTAGTCGCCGGCATGCGCCATACATGGTCCTTTGCATGGAGAGCTTTAATGAATGCTGAAATGCTTTTCAAATTTTTGGGTTTGGGATTCATGCTAATAGCAGCTCGGGAAATAAATAGCATGGCACATGTAATTGCGGTTATGATAGTTATAATGGCAATCGGTCTTGTAATTGATCTGTTAATATTTTCAAAGATAGAGAGAACAGTTGAGTCTAGATGGGGCTTGCGTTAATTTACTTGTAAGAATTTTACTTCAATGCTTCCCTAGCTAATTGTGCACCTTGCACAACCCTTCTCAACTTTTCAAATGCAATATTTCTAGTTCTTGTACGCAAACCACAATCAGGATTTGCGTAAATCTTTGTTGGATCGCCAAATATCTTTGCTGCATAAAGCAACCTATCTCTAACCAATTCTGGAGGTTCCAATTCATCTACATGCACATCAACAACACCAAGACCTATCTCACCTTTGAAACCATACTCCTTCAGTGCTTTCAATACAGAATAGCCCTTCCTTTCATCATCAGTTGTTCCCAACTGCCAAGTGTCTCTATTTGCAAACTCAAGAGCAAACTGTGCGGTATTGATCTCATTTGCATATGGTACCAATGCCTGATAATCATTTCCGCTGTAGCATGCGTGTACAGTTATCTTTGCATCGATACCTTTAGCACATTCATTGATTGCTTCGGTAAATATCCTCATCTCAGCAGGATGTGTAGTGGCAGCAGGCTCATCTATCTGAATTACCTGTGCTCCATGTTTTACTAAATCCATCATCAATGGTCTTACCACATTACGTGCAAGATCAATTACAAACTCCTCCTTGTTGTTGTAATATTCATTGTATGACCAGTCAGCAAGTGTATATGGACCAGTAACTGGAACCTTGACTATTCTGTTGGAATTCTTCTTTACAAATAGAAATTCGTCCAGATGAAAATCAGTCCTGTATGAAACCCTGCTTACACATCTGGCCTTCTTGTAATACTTGTTATCCCATGAGCGCACCAAGCCTGCAAACTTGAAACCTTCAATGTATCTGACAGGATACTCGTACATCTCAACCCTTCTGACCTCTCCGTCGTATATGATATCCAAGCCGATATCTTCCAATGTTTTGATGTTGAGATAAGCCGCATCATTTCTTGCCTTACTCTTATCCTCCTCACTTATGCCTTCATTCTTTACCAGCTCCAGCAACCATTCAGGCTTCTTCAAGCTCCCTATCTCTTGTGTTGGAAATGATTTATTCATATTTCACACTCCGCCCTATAGCACCAAGTTTTGACAGTTTCTTGATAGCAAATTCATACGGTAAGAATTCCAGATCGCATGTAGTACTAATATACGCTTCTCTTGGATTCATTCTGTCCAGAGCATTTGAAACAATCTTTGCCGTTTCCTTCACATCTTCCAACTTTGTGTTCGTCGCATTGATAACGCCTAAGCACAACCCATTATCAACCCTATAATCTAATAATGAATTAAGAGTGGTATAGGAAAGATCTATGCTCAAACCATCGACCTTTATATCAAGCAACTTGCTAAATATCTTGGAAATATCGCCAAAATACAGGTGCAAGTAAACCTTTGCCTTCACCCCATCCTTTACTCTTTCTATCGCATCTTTCACAATTCCAATATCTATCTTATCTGAGTTGTAGGCAATCGATGGAGCGTTTAGCTGTATGAATTTGACCTTTGACTTTGCAAGTGTCTGTGCTTCATGTTTCAACATATCAGCTATGGCTAACAGATAATCTGCGAAATCCTTGTAATACTTGTTTTCGTTCAGATCTGCAAACGTGTAAGGATCGGGCATACATGCAGCGATCTCCTTATTTTTTGGTAGCATAGATAATGTCAGATGAGATTTAACAATGTTGGAACCGTTGATTTCCCCGTTAATTATCAGCTTCCTGTAGAATGTGTTTGTCTCAAAGAATCTATTCAATGCACCAAGGCTAACATTCTTGAGATTCGAGAATGGCCTGAACATATCATTCCAATCTAGTAGTGGATCACAAAGATAGGTCAGTTTTGCCTTCCGCTGCTCTCTTATGAGTTTCTTCTTTTCCATCTGGAACAATTGTGGGAGTTTCCTGTCATTCTTCCTAGTGGCTTCAATTAGTTTTGGAGATCGTGGGTATATGCCCAACGCATGTGTTTTTGCCAATTTATGCACCTTTTAATTTACTCAGAAGATTTATCCCTTCATTAAAACTCTTTGGAGACGTTAAGAGCACTTCTCCACACATGTTATGAGCTTGCTTTATAAATGAATAGACATCACTTTCATACTCTTTCCAATCAAGGTCGATCATTTTTGCGGATTCCTTGTTCTTTGGAGAAGGAACCATTATTGTTGATGTTACTCTAATGTTATTGATTTTAGCATGATCCACAATATTGCGCAAATCGTGAAGCGAAGATATTGATTGTGTTATAAAACCATAAGGTTTTGCTTCCACCTTCTTTCGTATTTTATCGAGAATGGGATTACATGGAATGGAAAGGAATAGTTTGATCTTATCTCCGAATCCCTGTTCATTCAATATTTTCACAACTTCGCTTGCATGCAAACCAGAGTCTATGGATGGTCTGACTGGTTTGTCACCCTTAACTATTAGCAAGCCGTCAATGCCCAGCATAATTGCGTCAGAAACTAATTGTGTTATGGCACTAAGATTCCTATCTCTTACCCTTATACTGCAGCGCAATTTTAGGCCTGGATGCAGCTTCATGATTTCATGGGCAGCACTTACACTTGATATCCTTGGTATCCCCAGAACCGAGTCGGTTAGATGTATACTATCAGCCAATCCAAGGAGTTGGGAGACCCTATCATGAAAGATATGCATATCATCCTTCAACACATCAAGATCGAATCTAGTATCCCTCATTATCTTAGGCGGATTCATTTCATATGATACGGTCAATGCAGGCAATCTAAAGCAAAGGCATATTTATTTCGTTATTGAGTTTTCACCAGTGGAATCCTCGCAACTACTAGAGGTTTTAAGACCCTGTCTAACAAAAGAACAGGAACTCGAAGAGGGAGTGCTTGCTGCTGTTCTAGTAATAATTCATTTCCACGATGGAAGGCCGTACATATTACTTACCAAGCGTAGCGGTAAACTCAAAAATCATGCTGGAGAGGTTTCGTGTCCAGGTGGCACGCACTCCGCTTCTGATAAAGACCTTATGCAGACAGCCATAAGAGAAACACGCGAGGAAATAGGCCTCAAAATAAGTAAGGATGATATCATCGGAACCTTGCGTGGTGTGCATACACTAACTTCTAACTTTACCATACTACCATTCATCGCAATAGTCGATAAAATTGAAAACCTGAGGCCTGATAGCAAGGAGATCGATGAGGTTATTGATACCCCACTTCTTGATCTCTTAAAGACTATTCAGCCAGATACAGAACATGCCAGTTTCGGCGTAGTTTACAAGTTTGAATACAAGGGACGTATAGTCTGGGGTGCAACTGCGAGAATATTGAAGCAGATTTATGATATACTCCATCAGTGTGGAATGATTTAAAAAAGGGTTCCTTATGCTATGCTCTTACAATGGCTGCTAGGAAACATACAGGACGAAAGAACAGGTTGATGAAAAAAATCAAACAAAACTCTTCTATCCCAGCTTGGGTTATAGTGAGAACCAGCAGAAAGGTTAGAAGAAATCCTAAACAGAGAGAATGGAGAAGAACCGACGTTAATGTAGGGTGATAAGTTTGTCTGAAGAAGAGGAACTAAGTCGTGTTTATACAATAAATCTCTCCAAGGTATGGCTTGCGCCCAGGATAAGGAGAGCAAAAAGAGCTGTCAACATGATAAGGGAATTTGCGCAGCGACATATGAAATCAGAGGAGATAAAGATCGACCAGAGTTTGAATGAAAAATTATGGGAGAGAAGCATCAGGCATCCCCCACGTAGAATCAGAGTAAAGATGATGAAGGACGTGGATGATGTTGTTACTGTTTCATTATACACGGAGGAAGTAAAGGAGGAAGAAAAGAAAGAGGAAGAAAAGCCTAAAGTAGAGGTTGCAGCACCAGCAGCAACACCAACAATGGAAGCGGTAGCTGAAACTGTTGCTGAGGAAAAGAAGGTCGAGGCTCCAAAAACAGAGCCGGAGGAGATAATTGAAGAAGTGAAGGAAGAGATCAAGGAAGAAAAACCAAAGAAGAATGAGAAAGAGCCAGAGCCTGAGAAGATAGAGGTGAGTGAGGAAGAACTTATGGAAATGCTTGCTGAAAGCGAAGGTGTTGAAGTTAAGGAAGAAAAGCCAAAGCGAAAGGAAAAGAAAGCAAAGAAAGAAGAATCTGAAGAGTAATATTTTGAAATTAATTCTAGAACCGCTTAACTAATAAATCCATGCAATACTACCTCATATGATGGTTCGAATAGAGGTTAGTAAAGAGATTAATACACCTTTAGAAAAGGTCTGGAAGATTGCAAGTGACCTTGACAATGAACCCAAGTATTGGCATGGAACAAAAGAAGTCAAGAATCTGAAGGTTGATGGTAATACTATTACTAGAGAAGTTATCATCGCATTCAAAAATTCAAAATGTATGGAAACAGTTGTTCTTGACCCAATGAGGAGTATAGAGGTTAATATAACTGAAGGGCCTATGAAGGGCACCAAAACTATCACGCTGAATGATATGAATGGGAAAACGAAGGTTAATGTTGTATGGGACATAAAATTATCTGGAATGATGTCCATGTTCACGGGGATGGTGAAGGGTCATATTCAGCAGGGTACGGAGGATGCTTTGGAAAGAATAAAAACTGATGCCGAAAAGTGATAAGCATGAGCCTTGCATTTGATCTTTTCAATATTATACTATTGTCTATAATGATCGGTGTATCTTGTGCATGGATATATTTTATATCATATATTGCGAGATCATTTAAGAAAGCACCAAAACTTGATCTAGCGATTAGTACACAGTATCCGAAGGTCAGCGTTATAGTACCCGCTAGGAATGAGGAGCGATTCATTGAAAATTGTCTTAAAACTATTGGAATGCAGGATTATCCAAATTACAATATCATAGCGATCAATGATTCATCAACCGATAAAACAGCTGATATCATGAAAGAATATGCTTCAAGAAACAGGAAGGTAGTGTTTGTTGAAGCTGAACCTAAACCTGATGGATGGGCAGGAAAGAACTGGGTCTGTTATCAAGGATACCTCCGCTCTGATGGTGATCTATTACTTTTTACAGATGCGGACACCGATTACAACAAGAGTGTGATCTCTGCTGCTGTCTCAAAGATAACTGATGAAGATTTAGATGCGCTTACACTTATACCAAGACTTGTTTGTTTGGACCCATGGACGAAAATTACACTGCCGCTTCTAAGCACTTTCTTACATTCACGGTATTCACCATTACGCGTTAACGATCCTAATCACGGCATAGGCTACTTCTTTGGAAGTTTCTATATGATAAAGCGGAGCGTCTACCAGGCGATAGGCACACATTCTGATGTTAGGAATGAACTTGTTGAAGATGGTGCGCTTGGCTCCAGAGTCAAGAAAAGTGGCTACAGGTTAAAGATGTTTAGAGGAGAGCACCTCCTCTCTGCTATATGGGCCAGAGATTTTAGTTCCCTATGGAATGGTCTTGGCAGACTGATCATACCACTTTATAGGGTAAACAGGTTTCAGGCAATTTCCATCTTCATAGTATCATCCTTCCTCTTTCTATTCCCATTTCTTGTCTTACCATATTCAGCACTTTTCATGGATAATACTACAGTAAAGATACTCTTCGGTGTTAGTGCATTTACATCAGCATTAATAATTGCCGCGGGCATGATAGAGGCACATCTGAGTCTCAAGATAAGCATGGTTAATGCGTTAGTCGCTCCTTTGGCAGCAGCAATAATCGCCTTTGGTTTCCTCTCTGGAGTTGTCAAGGCGGGTAGAAGGAAAGGTGTAAAGTGGCGTGACAGAGATTATGTATACTCACGTTACAGTTCGCAAGGATTCACCCTCTAAAGGTTAGCCCTCTGAATTCTTGTTATTTCTCTTTTCTTCTCCATTGTTACCCTTTTCTATAATTTGTTTCGCCATACGCAAATGTTCTCTTGCATCATCAACCTTTGACTTGGCCTGATCAAGTTCTCCCTTTATTACCAACTCCTTTGCGCCATTCAAGTCACCTATGGCCTCTTTGATATGGTCATGAGCTTCCTCATTATCACCTGCCTTTGCCATTAGCTCTGCGGCCATTATCTCAAGTTTGTGTATCTCTTGTGTTATCTCCTTTGACCGATCATTAACTACGTTGGGTTTAGAACTGACCTTGGTACCTTCTTTAAGCAGAATTTCAGCCTTGTTCAAGAGTTCATTGCCTTCCTTTAGCAATGATTCTGCATCACCATAATGTTCTTCGGATATCATCTGTTTTGCTTTCTCTATAACATCAATTGCACGCATTACAATATTCACCGCTTCATCATTCTGTTGCTTTTCTGCCACTTTGTGCAGTCTCTCTGCTCTCTGCTCAAGCGCTTCAGCCACTTTCTTTAATCTGTTTGAATCGTTTGTTTCGCTAGGCATAACTGAAGGTCTGCCCAGCATCTCTCTGGCCATTTCAAGCAACTGCCTTGCCTGCTCATACATACTTTTAGCTATCATAATATCCTGCTCTGAAGTCGCCCCCATTATGGCATTTTTTGAACCGTTTACCAGAGTTACAGCTTTATCTATAGCATCTAACGCCTCCTGATTATCTCCAGCTTTTTCCTTCAATTCGGTCGCAATAGTTTCCAGATTATTCAATTCATTCATAAGCCGCTTAACGCTTTGCATCAATTCGATTATTTGAGAGAGTGTACGTTCTGCCTTCTCCAGCATATTCATAGCACTTTCCTTATTGCCAGATGACCACTGTGTTTTAGCCTCCTCAATCATCTGCTGAATCCTATCAAAAACGTCCATACTCCTACCTGCCTGTGATACATCGTCTCTAACCTTCTGTAGTTTTGATTCGAGATGACTCACTGCTCGTTCAAAGTTCTTGCCCTTCTCTTCGGTGTATTCTTTCTTTTCATTATTGATCTCTCTTGCTATACTCAGGATTTCATTGATACTTGTAGCTGCACGTAACCTCTCTTTGACATTTTCCAACGCATCAATTACATCTTGCGGTAGATCTAAGGCCTTTGCATCTTCGACCATTTCATCTATACGCTTAATCGTCCTTTCGACGAATTTTTCTGCTTTTGATTGCCGCTTTTCCTTTGCCTGCTGCATTAATGATTTTTGTATATCATGCAGAATCTGATTAGCCTCTGCCAAGGGTTTAGCTGCATCATCAACATTTCCTTCTTCCAAATGTCCTTCAGCCTCTACTATTGCTTTATCGAATGCTGCAAAATTGGTTTCAATAGTACCATCAGCACTGCTTGTTGTTGCTATATTACGGAGTCTGTTTTTAAACTCCTTTGCCCTTGCTATGGCCTGCTTAAGTTCACTGACCTTCTCTGCCTTCTCCAGATCACTGCTTGCTGCAGCTACTGGTGCTGCCTTATCTTCTGCTTCAGACTCCAAAAGTACCAAAGCGGAGAATATCTGTTTGAAAGCCTGCAATGCATTTTTAGCATGTTGCTTTGCACTTGACGAATCATCAGCTGCAACAGCATCCTCCGTCTTCCTAACCTCCTCCAATGCTCCCTTGTACATTTCCATTATATCGTCAGGAATCGCAATACCTTCCTCTTTTACATCCCTAATTTTGTTATCGACGTTCTGTTTTGATTTTTTGACAATCTCCAAGAGTGTTTGCAACCTTTCTCCATTACCATTACTTGACGTTATTGCTGCAGGTGCCTGTAGTTCAAATGTTATCCTACCTTCCTGATCTCCATAGAAGGCTACTATAGAATATGTACCCGGTACGCTGCAGACCCTTCCAGAAAGTTTCACTGGATCAGAGATGAAAGAGCCATCTCTGCTAACACCTAATTCCTGAAACATGCATGCCTCATTATTGGGGTTCCATACCTGTACTATTACTGGAACGGTAGTGTCTGATAACTGTATCAGACCTGATACTGTTACAGACTCGCCAACGACATAAACATGCTTATCCAGTTTAAGCGTAATTTCGGTCTGTGCATAACTAGGAAAAAGTGTTACAGAAGCAAATAAGATGCTAAAAATTACCAACCCCTTTACGCTTTTGCTCATTTTATACGCATGATCACGTCTATGGTTGGTATTTATATTTGACTTGCCTGCAGAAGACTTTCTAGGTACGCTTTCACAATCCATTTTTCACCTAGATATACGCACGATATTTATTTTAGGGATACCGAGGAACGATCGTACCGCCTATATAATGAGAAAAGGAATATAGAACGTGCAGAGTTATTGTTTTTAAATGAGATCTGCTGTTATTATAGGAGTTATAATTGCCATAGCGGCCGGCATCTATTTTTACACTGCAATCCAGAGTCAGGATAGCGAGATAGTTTCCCCTCCGAAGGCTCCTCTCGCACAAACCAACGGACATTCGATAACACCTCAAGGTGAGACAGTATCTGTAAAGCCCTCTGGGACAGAGATGTCCTTGCCTGAACTTTTCAAGAGAGTGGAGAATTCCGTAGTACAGGTAACTGTAAGATCCGATTCTCCTGTTATTAATAGAGGTGGACTGGGCTCAGGTTTTGTTTATGATTATGATGGTGATATTGTAACTAACAATCATGTGGTTGAGAGTGCAGGTAAGATAGATGTTACATTCCTTGATGGTACTGTGTATAGAGCCACGTTAGTGGGTACAGATCCCTATGCGGATCTTGCGGTTATACATGTTGATGTTCCAAAAGATAAGTTGGTTCCATTACCTTTGGGCGACTCCTCCAAACTTCAGGTTGGTGAGCAAATAGCAGCAATAGGTAATCCTTTTGGTTTAAGCGGTTCAATGACAACAGGTATAGTAAGTCAATTGGGAAGATTACTGCCCCTTTCTGAATCGCAGTTTTCGATACCAGATGTTATACAGACAGATGCTGCTATTAATCCTGGTAATTCTGGAGGACCCCTATTGAATATGAAGGGAGAAGTGGTAGGGGTTAATACTGCCATTCAATCATCGACCGGGGAATTCTCTGGCATCGGTTTCTCCATACCCTCTAACACTGTTAAAAGAATAGCGCCTGCCTTGATTAAAGATGGTTTTTACAAACATCCATGGCTGGGCATTTCTGGGCGTGATGTTACGCCAGAGATTGCTGATGCTCTCGGATTAAAGGAAGCGAAGGGATTCCTTGTAGTAGATGTTGTGGCAGATAGTCCTGCAGCAAAGTATGGTGTCAAGGGAGGAGATAGGCTTGTCAATCTTGATGGAAGGCAGTTCAGATTAGGAGGAGATGTTATTGTAAGCGTTGACGATAGGGATGTAAGAAAGATTGATGATGTTCTGGTTTATCTTGAAAGGGAGACATCTGTAGGAGATGAAATAAAACTGACCGTGGTTAGAGATGGTAAAACAATGGAGCTCTCCCTGATACTAGGAGAAAGACCAAGTCCGTTCGAATCACCGTGATTATAATGCCAGTTTCTTGGGGTTCATGATATTATTTGGATCAAATGTTCGCTTTATCTTCTTGATTAAAGTTATCTGGTCAGCATGTGCTTCCTTCATGAGATGGGCAAGCCTTATGCCAACACCGTGAACATATTCCATAGTGCCAATCTTACTAGCATACATTAGCATCTCATCAATTGCCTTGTACATTCTATCGTTTGCCTTCGAACTGTCAGCAAACAGGTTCATTGAATAGAATTCTGGAACCTGCCATACTCCATGTCCCTGCACCACAATCTTGTGTTTTGATGCTATATCCGTGCAGATTTTATCATACTCTAAAAGTTTGCCTGTAGGAATTGATACCTGTATGAAATCAAATTTAATGTTAGTATTTCGTGAACCACTTTTAATGAATGAAATATATCTATTGGCTATTTCATACCTATTTTTCCAATACTCCTCACCAATTTTACTGTCAAGCTCCTCCCCTCCAAACTCCTTCACAATTTGTCTTGCCTTTGCAGATAAAATACGTACATCAAATCCATCAAATACTAGATAAAGCCTGGTTCCTTCTTCATCCTGCAACCATTGCCTAGTATCAATGTCGGCATTTACATCAAATGCTTCAAACAGATCCAATGATGTGGGTCTTATCCCACTAGCAAAAAGATGCTTTACACCCTTGTATCCACTGGCAAAATCCCTGAACTTGAAAGCAAATACTTCCTGAGTCGGGGGCATAGGATAAAGTCTGAGTGTCGCGGATGTTATTATCCCAAGGACGCCCTCGCTACCAATAAACAGATTCTTGAGATCTAAACCCATGGAACTTTTCTTCACGGGTTTGATATCAAGCAAATTACCATTGCCTGCTACTACCCGTAATCCAAGAACCTGCTCTCCCATCGAGCCATACTTGCATGTAAGATAGCCTACACCGTTGGTTGCTATTGCGCCTCCCATAGTACAGTAGTTAGCGCTCCATGGATCATGAGCAAATAACAATCCGTGTTTTTGAGCCTCTAATGCAAGTTCCTTGACTATCACACCAGCTCCCACATTTGCAGTAAAATCATCTTCGTTAATCTCAATGTCTTTCATATTTCTCATATCCACGACGATACCCTGCTTCACCGTAGCTGCTCCTCCCATGAGACCGGTACCCCCGCCATAGGGAACTATCGGTATCCTATGTTTATTGGCAAATCTTGCTATGGCAACAACATCTTGCTCTGTACTAGGTCTAACCACAGCGATGGGGGTCTTTGTCACGAAATTTGGTGGCAATGCTCTTGTAACATCTAACGCATCCCTGCTGTACCTTTTAACCTCTTCAGCATCATAAACCACTTTCTCCTTACCCAAGATCTTCATCAATGAATGCACCACTGTGTTTACATACATGAGTTCGGAAAATGCATAATGGAATAAAGCCTTAACTGGTTTGCAGGTTAACACAAGAAGGTTATTATAATTCAGACTCCGTCAGATTCATGTTGCTAAGAGTAAAAGAGATACTCGATGATGCATTATTTGGCAAAGAGATAGGTAGGGAAGAGGCATATGCGTTAATGCGCAGTGATGATCTTGAGCAGTTATTTGAGCTTGCGAATAGAATTAGGAAAATAAAGAAGGGCAATGTGGTAACATATTCAAGAAAGGTATTCATACCATTAACAAATCTTTGTAGAGATATCTGTTCCTACTGCACATACAAAAGAGAACCTAATGATCCTAAAGCGATAATGATGAAACCTGAACATGTTTTAGATATAGCTGAAAAGGGCAAGAAAGCGAAATGCACTGAAGCATTATTCATGACCGGAGAGAAACCAGAGCAAAAGTATAGTGAAGCAAGAGAATGGCTCAAGTCAATGGGCTTTGCCACAACCACTGAGTACATCATTCACATGAGCGAATTGGTTCTCAAGAAAACTGGCTTGCTACCTCACACCAACCCAGGTAATATGACAAAGGAAGAGATGATTCAGCTCAAGGAAACCAACCCAAGTTTGGGCATGATGCTGGAGAATGTTAGCGAGAGGTTATGCTCTCAAGGCATGCCCCATGAACTTGCACCTAGCAAACATCCGAAAGCAAGAATGAGGACAATTGAGATTGCGGGACAGTTAAAGATACCATTTACAACGGGTTTGCTTGTTGGCATCGGTGAAACGCCCGAAGAATTGGTTGATTCACTATTTGCAATAAAACAATTATATGAAAAATATGGACATATACAAGAAGTAATAATTCAAAACTTCAGCCCCAAACCGGATACCCCAATGGCATTAACTCCAACTCCAACGCTAAATTACATGCTAAAAGTCGTTGCGATTGCAAGGATAATCATGCCCGAAATGAATATTCAAGTTCCTCCGAATCTTAGTCCACAAACATATGCTAGATATCTTAACGCTGGTATAAATGACTGGGGAGGAATATCGCCGGTTACAATTGATCATGTTAATCCAGAGTTTCCATGGCCAAAGATCGATGATATGAAGAGCGAAAGTGAAAAGAATGGATTCAAGTTTAGAGCAAGGTTACCAGTTTATCCAGAATACATGCATAAAGATGGGTTCCTTTCTTATAATGTGCAGGAATATGTATACCAATTTATTGATGAGGACGGGCTTGTTAGGGAGGATTATCTGAATGGATAATTTTAGCAACATTGATCCTGTAATTGCAGATGTTCTTAACAGGGCTCTGGACGACAAAGAATTATCTTCAAAAGATGCTGTAGAGCTTTTCGAATGTAATGATGCAGAATTAAATGCGTTAATTTCTGTTTCTGATGAATTAAGGAGGAAGAAGGTTGGTGATCTCGTAACATTTGTTGTCAACAGAAACATAAACTTCACCAACGTATGCATAAAACGATGTGGTTTCTGTGCCTTCAGCAGAGATTTTAGGGAGGAAGAAGGTTATTTTCTGCCAATAGGGGAGATTGTTAGAAGGGCTAGAGAGGCATGGGAAGTTGGTGCTACTGAAGTATGCATACAGGCAGGTTTGCCTCCCAAGATGGACGGTTATCTCTACATAGATATCTGTAAGGCGCTAAAGAAGGAACTGCCAGAGATGCATATCCATGGCTTCTCGCCAGAGGAGGTTATGTATGGTGCCGTTAGAGCGGAGACAAGTGTAGAGGATTATTTGAAGATGCTTAAGGAGGCAGGTGTAGGAAGCCTTCCCGGCACAGCTGCGGAAATACTGGATCAGGAGATAAGAGATCAAATCTCTCCTGGCAGAATAACTGTTGAAGATTGGATTCATGTGATAAAGACTGCGCATAAACTAGGGATACCTTCTACATCTACCATAATGTATGGCCATGTTGAAAATTCGATGCATAGAGCTAACCATCTTGTATTGTTGAGAGAAATACAAAAGGAAACACATGGCTTTACCGAATTTGTGCCATTGAGCTTCATTTACAGTGAAGCACCAATGTTCAAGCATAAACTTGTTGATGGTGTAAGAGCCGGTCCCAACAAGGAAGATGTTGTGAAGATGCATGCTATTGCAAGGTTGATGCTGAACAATTGCATAGACAACATACAGGTTTCATGGGTGAAGGAGGGAGCAGATTTTTCGCAATTTCTGCTGGGCGCAGGTGTGAATGATTTTGGTGGTACACTGATAAATGAAAGTATATCGACCGCTGCCGGTGCACAACACGGACAGCTGCTCAAACCTAAACAGATAAGGAATTTGATAAGAAATGCGGGAAAGATACCAGCACAGAGATCAACTACATACAGAGTTCTGAAGGTGTATAATGGTATCGATGTGGAAGAACCCCTTGATAATGTAAATGATATTTCTATCTTCGGTTCATATCATCAATTAATAAAACTGGACGAATATAGGTTCAAGCGTATAGCACAAAACTAGGGTGCTTACTATGCAGGATATTTGTAAAAAAGCTGCAGATATAGCACTGAAGCATGGTGCAAATGAGGCTGAAGCCTTTCTTACCGATAAAGAGGTAATAACCATAAGAATTGCAGAGGCAAGAATTGCAGAGGCGAAGGGAATAAGGGAACACGGTATTGCGATGCGTGTTATAAAGGATAAGAGAATAGGGGCAGCATCAACCTCCTTAATAGATGAGAATAATCTAACGGCAATGGTAGAAAATGCGGTCTCTGCCGCCAATGTTATGCAGTCTCATGCTGAATGGAAGTCGCTGCCAAAACCATCCACTATTACAGCAGTAGAAGGTTGTTATGATGAACGTTTGAACAAACTAAGCATTGAAGAATGCGTCGATATAGCACTCTCCATGCTAAACTCTGCATCACAATTTAGCAAAATAAGTAGTATCTCTGGAAGTTTGCATGTTGTGAGGGAAAATGTATTCCTTGCAAACAGCAACGACATTAACCTTCATGATCATGGCACATATATAATTGGAAACATAAATGCTGATGCAAAGAACAATGGTGAAACTGTAAGCGGTGTTGGCTTTAATGCTGCTAGAACATTAAATGCATTCAACGCTGAATCGGTAGGAAAAGAAGCTGGTGATATGGCAACAAGATCTGTTGGTGCTAAAAGGTGTGAGGAAGGAATCTACAGTATCATCTTTACGCCATATGCTTTGGGAGAACTTTTAGCTTTTGTCTTCTCCTATAATTTTAATGCAAAAGCCTATCAGGACAAGAGAAGTTGCTTGTATGGAAAGCTTGGGAAGCAGGTAGCTGTGGAATCATTCACACTGCAAGATGATCCAAGAGCCAGAGATTGTATGGGTAGCAAACCATTTGATGATGAAGGTACACCGACGCAGAAAAGAAATCTGATTGAAGATGGTGTATTTAGAAATATAGTGTATGATACATTTTATGCTAGCAAGGATAATGCTGAATCCACTGGAAATGCAAATAGATCCGGGTATCCTGTAGGTAGATCCGCTGATCCAATACCCTTTCCATCTATACATAACATAGTGGTTAAGAATGGTGATTATAGCAAGGATGAGATTATCAAGGAAACAAAGAATGGTTTGCTTGTCGGTCGTTTATGGTATACATATGCCGTTAATCCAGAGAAAGGTGATTTCTCATGCACGGGCAGAAGTGGGGTCTTCATGATTAGAAATGGGGAGATCTTGGGATCCGTAAAGATGGTAAGAATAATTGATAACCTGCAGAGGCTGCTCAAGAATATATCAGCGATAGGAAAGGATTCGAAGCATGTAATGCAATGGCACTCCTTGCCTTCTGTTACCCCATCGATAAGGGTCGATAGTATAAGAGTAATTCCTGTTTAATATTTGGCAATTCTGCTAAACGATTTGAAAAATAATTGCATATTTGAATAGATCAGCGCTCGACGATTATCATAGTAAGTGTGGATTTTACGCCGTCTATCCTTCTCAGTCTTGTTGCTATGGTATCTCTTAATTGATCCATTGTAGGTGCTTCAACCTTAACTATGACATCATACACTCCGTAGACAGCATAAACTTCACTTACATTGGGTGTTTTCCTGAGTTCATTGACAAGCTTATTTTCAAAGCCCAGCTCCGCGTTCATCAGCACCAGCGCACTTGGCATGGAAAAGTAAGTGTATGTGATGAATAAAAATTTTGGGATAGCCGTCAGAATCGTTTATACACTTGCCATGATTTACTGGGTTCGTGAAAATAACCTATAAGGATGCGGGAGTTGACATTAAGAAGGTAAAGAGTGCTCACAAGACGATCGAGAGGCTTATTTCTGCTACACATGGCTTCAGGCAAGGTATACTGTCTGGATATGGTCACTACGCGGGTCTAATTGAGATTGGTAGTAACAAGGTACTTGCCCTGCATACTGATGGTGTTGGCACAAAAGTTCTCGTTGCACAGATGGCAAAGCGATTTGATACCATTGGCGTCGACTGCATAGCAATGAATGTGAATGATGTTATCTGTGTTGGTGCAGAACCAGTGGCATTTGTCGATTATTTAGCATTGAGAAAGCCTGATGAAAAATTGACGCAGGAGGTAACTAGGGGACTGGTGGAAGGTGCAAGGCAAGCAGGTGTGGCAATAGTCGGTGGCGAGACGGCTGTTATGCCTGATATAATTAAGGGTGATAATCAAGCATTTGATCTTGCTGGAACTGTTCTAGGCATCACTGATAAAGATAAACTTGTTCTTGGCGACAAAATCGAAGTTGGTGATATAATAATAGGGGTGGAGAGCAATGGTCTGCATTCCAATGGTTACACGTTAGCAAGAAAGGTGTTGCTCCGTAAATATGGAATAAGGGAGAAAGTAAAGGAACTTGACCACACAATTGGAGATGAACTGCTCAGGCCCACACGGATATATGTTAAACCTGTTATGGAGATCCTAGATGAGGTGCATGGGCTGGCGCATATAACTGGCGGCGCATTTACAAAACTTACCAGATTAAATAACAATGTTGGATTTCATCTGGATACGATGCCAGAACCCCCTCCGATCTTCAAACTCATTCAGAAACATGCTAGGATCAATGATAAGGAGATGTACAGCACCTTTAACATGGGCATAGGTTTCTGCATAATAACTCAAAAAAATGTGGAAGATGCTATTGTTAGCACCTTCAGGAAGCATAACATGAGGGCTTCTATTGTTGGAAGGGTAAAGGAGGATAAGGGGATTTATATAGACAGAACCAGACTTGTCTAAATCTCATCAATCTCATGTTGGTATGAGATTGTGAGATAAAATTTGACACAATGCTAAACTCATATACGCTTTGGTAGTGATATGTGCATCTCGCTAGCACTCATCAACCATGACAATACAAATCGGAAACCAGACCCAAACCGCATCGAAGAGCTTCACGACAGGTCAGACATGGGGAGCCTTGAGAAAAGCGTGGAAGGGATACAAGATAGCCAAAGTACAGGGCGACCAAGGTAAGATGATGGAATACGCAACAAAGATACGAAAACTTGAAGGCGAGCTAGGCGTCCCTGTAGCGTCATTCCCAGATCTGTCGCTGAGCTAAAGCTCTTCTCCTTTATTTTTCACTCATTCAGCTAGACTTTAGTCTAGATATTTCCAAGTTGTAGTTTTTAGGTTCAAATTTTGCGGTTGCGTTAGGATTGAAGGATCGCAACTTGTTCGTAGAATTCGCAACTGCAACCTCTGATTAAGTACATAACAGGTTTTATAGCACTGATCTTGCGGGCTGAACTTGCGCCTGCAATTCAAAAATCGCAAGTTTATGATGCTTCGCTATCCTATACGCTCATCAACGCATGTATTACATGCTCCGAATCCCTCCGATAACATTTGTTGGCGAAGTTCATTTGCAAACAAAGCATGATATGCTCTTCGATCATGATTCTACAATCGAACTCAAATTTTGTACACCATTTGGTACCTTTTGACATATTTTGGTGTCAAAGAACGGCAAAATGCAACTATAAGATTTAATATCGAACACATGGAATAAGCAGAGTGCAGAGCCAGCAGGATATCTATGAAGTTGCGTGTAAGGAGATAGCTTTTGCAATGAGCAACATGCAGGAGCCTGATATAAAGACAGTAAAGCGTGTTATAAAGCAAGTATCGTCAAAATATTCTCTCCCTTCACTGCCAAAGAACTCAGATATTCTTAGCCATATATCACAATCTTCTTATTCAAAGGTAAGAAAACTGCTCATGGTTAAACCAACAAAAACGGCATCTGGTGTTGCTGTAGTATCTGTGATGCCAACTCCATATGAATGTCCCCATGGCAAGTGCACCTTCTGTCCCGGAGGTGTTGAAGTAAATACTCCAAATAGCTATACGGGAACAGAACCCTCTACGCAAAACGCAATTGAAAATAACTATGACCCATACAAGCAGATACGCTCCAAAATAACGCGTCTTCAGAATAATGGTCATGATGTAAGCAAGGTTGAGGTGGTTGTTGTTGGGGGCACATTTCTCTTCATGCCCGATGAATATCAATGTAATTTCATCAAATCCTGCTACGATGCTTTGAATGGCTTTTCATCATCTGGTCTAGAGGAAGCAAAGATGTGTAATGAGAAGGCTGCCATTAGAAATGTCGGGCTAACGATTGAGACCAAACCCGATTACTGCAAGCAAAAACATGTTGATCTCATGCTTGAATATGGTGCTACCAGAGTGGAGATAGGGGTGCAGGCGCTTCGTGATGAAGTGTATAGGATAACAAATAGAGGGCATACGCTTGATGATGTAATAGAATCCTTCCGGATAGCGAGGGATGCTGGTTACAAGATAGTTGCCCACATGATGCCCGGTCTGCCAAATTCTGATCCGAAGAAAGATGTTGAAGATTTTAAAAAATTATTTTCAGATCAAAGATTCAAACCTGACATGCTGAAGATCTATCCAACTCTTGTGGTGGAAAACACTGGCCTCTTCAAGATGTACAAGCAAGGAAAGTACAAGGCATATTCTGATGAAGATTTGATCGATGTTATTGTTGAGGTGAAGAAAATGATCCCAAGATGGGTGAGGATAATGCGCGTGCAGAGAGAGATAGCAGCAAATGACATAGTTGCTGGACCAAAGAGTGGTAACTTGCGACAGATAGTTCTTGACAGATTGAAGATTCAAGAAATGAAGTGTGAGTGCATAAGGTGCAGGGAAGTGGGGTTGCAGAAAAGGAATGATGATTATGATATCAAACTATTAAGTGAGGATTATGATGCATCAGACGGTAAGGAAATCTTTCTTTCATATGAAGATCCAAGTAAAGATATCTTGTTCGGATTTCTTCGCATGCGTTATCCGAGTGGGAAAGCACATAGGAAGGAGGTTAGAGATTGTTGCGTGGTAAGAGAGTTGCACGTTTATGGTCAAGCATTACACCTTGGTGCTAGAGACAATGCTAGCTGGCAACACAGGGGTTATGGTTCTATGCTTATGCATGAAGCTGAACACGTTGCAAAGGAACAATTTGATGTGAAGAAGATACTTGTAATGAGCGCAATTGGAACGAGAGAGTATTATAGAAAATTAGGCTATGAGCAGGAAGGGCCGTATATGGCAAAACTTTTGCGATAATCATCTAACATTTCTCTCTCTAAGATTTGTTGATTCACAGCTGAAACATTTCCTATCTTCTTTTTCTTCGATGTATGAAATCTGGCTACATTCGAGACATTGATATCTATTGAATGTTGAGATAATTCTGTATGTTACATTCCCAACTGATGTTAGAATTCCCTTCGATACCAAATTATCCAGAATTGAATTTATCATCTGCACCAATATATTCATGCTAGTGTTACTATACTCCTGATAATTTTTCTGGAGCAGTGTATGAATGTCCTTACCTTGAATAATTGCATTAACATCATAATTCCTATAGATCAGGTCCCTGATAGACCACTCTACATCCTTCGCCAGAGACAACAAAAGGGTGAGGTGGACAAGGATAAAAAAGCATTTTCACTAAAATAACTTAAATTACTGCTAGTGTGTAGGTTTTGCAAAATGCAAGTTATAGGTAGAGGTACTTGGTTAGACAAGGTCGCTGTTAAGCTTATTGAACGAGAGAAGAAGATTGGCAGAGACCTTAGCATTATCCATGTAGAAAGTGGTCTTGGAGCATCTGGCATACCGCATATCGGAAGTTTGGGAGATGCTGTTCGTGCATATGGAGTGAAGATGGCGCTTGAGAACATGGGCTACAAGTCGGAATTAATAGCATACTCTGATGATATGGATGGTTTGAGGAAGGTTCCTGAGGGTCTGCCAGAATGGCTCAAGGAGCATATTGCCAAACCTGTTTCAGCTATTCCAGATCCATTTGATTGTCATCCATCCTACGGTGTGCATATGAGCAGCATGCTTACCGATGCCTTGAACCGTTTGAATGTTAAGTATAGGTTTCAGAGTGGTATGGATGCATACAAACAGGGATTACTGGTAGAGCAGATCGATATTATACTCAGCAATGCAAAGTATATTGGAGAAAAGATTGCTGATTTAGTTGGGCAGGAGAAGTTCAAAACTTCATTGCCATACTTCCCTGTATGCAGTAACTGCAAGAGGATCTATGTTGCTGAAGCGTATGAGTATCGTAAGGATGAGAAGAAGGTTCTCTATAGATGCAAGGGAACCAAGATGGGAAAAGGATTTGTTGAAGGCTGCGGTCATGAGGGTGCCGCTGATATAAGAACCAACGATGGAAAACTTGGATGGAAGGTAGAGTTTGCTGCAAGATGGCAGGCATTCAGTGTAAGATTTGAAGCATATGGGAAGGATATCATGGATTCGGTCAAGGTAAATGACTGGGTTGCTGATGAGATCCTGAAGTACCCGCATCCGTTACATGTTAAATATGAAATGTTCCTTGACAAATCTGGAAGGAAAATATCAAAATCGCTTGGAAATGTGCTTACTCCCCAGATGTGGTTAAGGTATGGAAGCTCCCAATCCATTATGCTATTGCTTTTCAAACGCATCAAGGGAACAAGAAATGTTGATCTTAGTGATGTGCCCAAATTAATGGATGAATATAACTATCTTGAAGATGTTTACTTTGACAGCGTTAAGATAGATAATGAGTTGAAGAGGGCGAAGTTGCGGGGAATATACGAGTACATAAACCATCAAAAACCATCTTCGAAACCCTCGCAGCATGTTCCATACATGCTGCTCGTGCAACTTGCATCTGTCATCAAAGAAGAGAACAGGATAGATTATGTGGTTAACAAGTTGAAGAGTTATGGAACCGTAAAGGAGAAGACTGATGAACTAATTGAAAAAATAAAACTTGCGGGCAACTGGGCAGATGACTTTGGTAAGTTTGAAAAGGTGCAGGTTACCATTGATGAGAAGCAGAAGAAAGCTCTATCTGATTTAATTGAGGTTGTAAATAGCGAAGGCGACCCAAAGAATCTACAGAGCAGAATATTTGATGTGGCAAGAAGCAATGGTATAGAGCCGAAAGATTTCTTCAAATTGCTTTACGCCATACTATTGGGTGCAGAACGGGGCCCGCGTTTGGGACCATACATAATTGATGTTGGAAGGGAAAGGGTTGTGGAGATGCTTAAACAATATGCATAGTTTGAATGAGAAACATCTCAATACTTATAGTCGGGTGCTTTTATTGCTAAAGCGATGACGCTAAGTGAATACGAATTAAGACAGTTGCTGTACTTTTACTATAATGATTTACAACCATTTACTGCAGATGATGTTCTAAGAAAGGTGAAGATGAATCTTAACCGTAATACAACGAAGGAGGAGATTGAAAAGTTACTAAGTATAATGGAAGTAAATGAAGCAATAATTCGGAATGATGATGGATTACGCCTATCCAAGAAGTTGGTTCGCCATAAATGCATAAAATGCATGTTTGTTTTTTATCTTGGAGAGGCAAACCAGTGCCCCAACTGCGGAGGCAATTTGCAATCTCATGAATAGTTGCAAAGTTAAAATGCTCAATTATTATTGCTACCTTGGGCCCGTGGCCTAGTCATCGTAAGAATAGAGAGGATATGGCGGGAGCTTGCGGAGCTTCAGGTCGAGGGATCGAAGCCCTCCGGGCCCGCTCCATTGAGAGCTCGCTTCGCTCGCAATGAAAAGAGCCCAAAAATGGCCACCATTATAGCTCCTCTAATCCCTATAAGACCGAAGAGTACCAGGAGACTGCGAGTGCTGGCGCCTTCAAATGCCATAGAGAAACAGAATTTATTCTTGAATTTATCTATCTCTGCTTATTCAATAAATGGCTATTACTTATGAATTATTGCCATTATAATTATCTGACAATCTTTTTGGCCGAACCAACTCGTCTTGCTTTTCCAGCTGAAGCGTAATATGACTGATGCTGATCTTTTCCTTTAGCATGTTATTTATGCTAGACAGTATCTTCTGTGATTGGCTTAGCATCTGATCCCGAACCGCTATATGCGCACTTAATGCATGCATTCCTGATGTTAGCGTCCATACATGAAGATCGTGAACCTCCTTCACTCCCTCTATGGCTTCAATTTCACTCTTGACCTTCATAATGTCTATACCCTTTGGCGTGCCTTCTAGAAATATCCTTACACAGTCCTTACATATCTTAATTGCACTCCTAAGAATAAGTGCCCCTATAAAGGCCCCCACAATAGGGTCTATGATATTGAAGGAAGTAAATGCAATAGCAGCTCCTCCAGCAATAACACCAACGGAAGATAAGGTGTCACCTACAACATGAAGAAAGGCGGCCCTGACATTGAGGCTTTCATCACTGTGCTTTCCAAGTATCTTTACCATGGCCAGGTTGGCTGCAAGACCTATGCTGGCAATGATTATCATCAGGTCAAAAGATACACGTGGTGGTTCTATGAACCTCCCATACGCTTCATAAAAAATGAACGCTGAAACGCCCAGCAAGGTTGCTCCATTTACAAAGGCCGCAAGAACTTCTGTCCTGTGGTAGCCATATGTGAGCGACGGAGTGTGAGGTTTTGCTGCCATCTTTATGGCAAACAATGCTATTCCTAGCGAAAGAGCATCAAGGAATACGTGTCCGGAATCGCTCAATAGAGCTAAACTGTTACTAAACAGCCCTCCCAGCAACTCCATTATTCCTATCGACAGCGCGATAGCAAATGCTAGCTTTAGCCTAGGTAACACGTGGGACGTATCGTTGAAGCCAGATTTCACTATGGTAATGAATCAATTGCGGTATATTTGTGTTGGCGATGGCATTGTATAAGGTCAAAATGTATGTTGTTCGATTGATGGACCTTTTACATACTCTACATTTTTCAAACTTTCACCCTTACAGTTGTTGAATAAGTTATACCATCATATCTTGCTCCAATCATAATTGTGTGATCTCCTTCAGGCAGATCACCCCGGGGTGTTAAGGAAAGCGCTACCGTCTTAGTTGAAGGTTCGTCAAACTGCAACTCTGTTGAACTGAAATTTACATCAATATTCCAAAGCTTACCGCTTATTATAAAAGTCCCGGAAACGTTCATCCTTACTGGTGAATAAGTCCTCTCATCCGACTTGACCTGAATAGTTATCGTACTAGTAGTATTAGGCTTGAGCTCTATTGATCTATCATCAGTTGAGATTAATAGTGGTATGGGCAGAGTGGGATCTAATACAGCAATTTTGTTTTCGGTCCATTGTGTGAACCATACCTTACCGTCAGGTGCCAGCGCAAACTGAAGCGGATTCGTTGTATACCCCCACATTTTTTGTCCCTTGGCTATGTCGTATTCTATGAGCGTCTCTTGAGTAGGATCGAATACAGCAATAGCATTGCCTTGGTGCAGGTTGAACCATATACGTCCTTTATCATCTATCACATTCCAATAGGGAAGTGATACAACATGGTTGGTCTGGGGTAACGATGTGGAGTATTTTGTTATCTTCTGACTTTGGGTGTCAAACTTGAAGAAAAGGTTTGTGCCATGATCGTTTATCCATAAATTTCCAGAGTTATCTTCAACTATTCCCACTGGCGATGCTGTGCCGTTGGGCAATACATATGTGGTAAATTTGTTTAATTCAGGATCGTATTTGAATAGTTTGCCTATGGTTGGATAATCAAGCATAGTAAACCAGATGCTTCCTTCATGATCAACAATGAGTTGCCCCATTGTTTCTAATCCAGTAGCATCTGGTGCGAATTCTATTATCCCTTCCGAAGTACCATCTTTAGCCAATTCAGGGTCTATCTTGCCTATCTTTTTTCCAAATATCTCTGCGAACCAAACATTGCCGGCTGCATCAAAAGCAACCTGCACAGGATAACTTCCTTTTGTGGGAATCTTGTATATTTCAAACTTGCCAGATTTGGTATCGTATTTGCGGATGGCATTTCCTATCTCGTCAGTAAACCACAGATTTCCCCCGGGATCAAATTTCATGCCCCATACCATAGATCCGAATCCGCGATTCCTTGTCTTCCAGTCGGGGATCTTAATTTCCTGAAATCTTTCCGTGTCAGGATCGAATATGCCGAGCTTACCTGTTAATGTTTCAGCAAACCAAACCTTACCATCACGATCTACAACTATGCCCACAGACGCAGAACAGTATGTAGGAATTAGGTATTCCTTGATGTATTCATTTGACTTGACAATCCCATCACCACATAGGGCCAGTTTGTCTTCTTCAGACACTCCAGCAAGAATCTCAGAACTGTCCTTTGCTGTCTGGCCGGGTGTATAACCTACGAAAACTATTCCAAACCCAGCGATAACGCCCAATACCACAACAACAATTATGATTATTACCCGTTGCAATGATTATGTAACATAAATTTTTGTCAAATAAGCGTTACTTTAATAGTAACTAACATGTTGCAAAACTGTATCGATGACTGAAAGTTTTGTTTCCTGGTGAATAGTTTGGATACGCTAAGGTGTTTTCCAAAACCACATATATAGATCGACGCTATGATAAAGCACTCCAGTAAGTGAATTAAATTTGAAGAAAACTCTCGTTCTTTTCACTATCGTTGGCGTTTTGATTGGTGTGGCAATGATGATCTACTTCTATGGACCAAGGCAAACAACCACTTTTGATAGTAAGACTGAGGTTTTTACCAGCCCCTATATTACAGAGTTCGGTATACCTACGCCATCCTCCATACCTAACGGTATTGGTGTAGATAAGAAGGGCAACGTATGGTTTGTAGAGAATGCAAGTGACATCCTTGCTATGTTTGATACTACTAGTAATCTCTTCACAGAGTACAAGATTCCTAGTGATGTTAGCGAGGTATGGAGCCTAGACTTTGATACTTATGGTAATATATGGTTTACAGACACCAGTGATCGAATATGGAAGTTTGATATTATCAATGAACAGTTCAGAAGTTATGATGTCCCAACGAAAGGCTCGCATCCAACTGATCTGGTAATTGATATTGATGGTAAAATTTGGATAACGCAGATGCGGAATAATTATTCAGATGAAGGAGATAGAATTGCGGTTTTTGATCCTAGTAAAGAATCATTTATGGAATATAAATTGGCTGAAAGATCTGGACCTGCTGGACTGGTAGTTGACAATGGAAATCTCTGGATTGCACAAACGTATGCACATAACGTAGCAAAATTCAACAAGCATGATTTTTCCTACAAACAATTCTCTGCTTTTCAGAGCATAGTGTCTCCTATAGGTATTGCTGTGGACAAGGAAGGGACAATTTGGTTTGCGCAACATGGAGCAAGCAAAATCTCAAACTTTGTTGAATCTAATGAGAGCCGGTTTGAATTCACAACATCCCCAAGCACAGAATTTCCCATAACAACGCCATATTGGATTCTTATCGATAGTAAACAAAACATATGGTTCAATATACATTCGACAAATAAAATTGGAAAATTCATTAAAGCAAATAACACACTTATTGAATACAAAATACCAAGCGAACGAGACGAGCTGATTAACGTGCTTACAATAGCTTTAGATCAGGATGATAATTTGTGGTTCACTGAGTGGTCACGTAGCAGAATAGGGTTCGTTAATTCTACTATACCAGTACCATTCACAATAGACGTATCACCAGATTTTGTTTCTGTAGATGCTGGTAATGGTTTTTCAGTCGATGTTACGGTTACACCGAATCGTAGCGGTGAGGTTAGAAACATATTCTTCAACGCCTCCAGTACAATAACTCCTACGGGTGAATTCATAAATTCGACAGTAACTTTTGAGCCTGAATCGATAAGTCTGGATAGCGCTAACAAATCCAAACTTATTATTCAAACAGATCCTGAACTAACATCAGGGATATACAGCATAACGGTTTCAGCCAGCGACGGGCTTATAACATACTCCAGAATTGTTACAGTTAAGGTGCTGTAAAACGATCTGAAGAGCAGAAAATTCTAGAAATCTCTACTACTCATGCATGATGCCACATCATTTGTTTCTATACGGAACGAATTTCTTAACCAGCATAGAGTTTCCAAACACTGAAGAGTC
>Ga0073934_10002331_pt1 | contig 40313 bp, 36 predicted proteins | sample LarsenN4metaG_FD_76834 | JGI IMG/M metagenome (GOLD analysis project Ga0073934, IMG submission 76834) | Hot spring sediment bacterial and archeal communities from British Columbia, Canada, to study Microbial Dark Matter (Phase II) - Larsen... ...
CCGTCACCGGCACCGGCATCGATATGAGCCAGTTGTTCACCAAGCAAGCGAAACTTCGTGCAGTAGAACTCGGCGTTGCCGATAAAGTCACGTTCATCCATGGCGATGCTGCCGGCTATGTCTCTGACGAGAAGGCCGGTGTGGCAGCATGTCTCGGTGCCACGTGGATCGGCGGTGGCGTCGCCGGCACTATCGAGCTTCTGGCGCGGAGCCTGCGCACCGGAGGAATCATCCTCATCGGCGAGCCCTACTGGCGGCAGTTACCGCCGACGGAAGACGTTGCCAAGGGGTGCCTTGCCAACTCGATCTCCGACTTTCTCATGCTTCCGGAACTTCTCGCGTCTTTCGGCCACCTTGGCTACGACGTGGTGGAAATGGTTCTGGCTGACCAAGACGGCTGGGACAGATACGAAGCGGCCAAATGGCTCACCATGCGCCGATGGCTTGAAGCCAATCCCGACGACGAGTTAGCCAAAGCGGTTCGAGCCCAACTGACCTCGGAACCTGGGCGCCATGCCGCTTACACCCGTGAATACCTGGGCTGGGGTGTGTTCGCGCTGATGCCCCGGTGATGCGTTGGCGCATAACCTTTTGGGAACGCCCTTGACATATTCACATTTGTGACAGCAGCCAAAGACATAGAGGCCGTGCCGGAAGAGGTGCGGCCGCGGTTGCTATTGTAACGCGCAAGTCAGCAGGATTTTAAGAAATCCGGGATACCGGTTTACACCTTCGAAAGAGAAGGCAATAATACTGGCTCCAAGCAACAGCAAAAAGGAGGATATCACCATGAAGAACATCGCTCTCGCAGCACTTGCCCTGTTCCTCTTCACCGGCCTGGCACTCGCCGGAGGGGGGCTCGACGACTTCCTCAACAGCGTCAACATCCAGGCACGGGCCGACCTGGACGGCTTCTCGGCCAGGCTGGGGGCCCAGTTCGGTGTTCCCGAGGCCCAGGTCCGAATGGTCATCGGCTCGGTCCGGCAGCCTGCCGATGCGTTCATGTGCCTGCAGCTCGGCCAGTGGACCCACCGTCAGCCCGAGGAGGTGGTCCGGGTCTACCAGGCCAACCGTGGCAAGGGTTGGGGGGTGGTCGCCAAGAGCATGGGGATCAAGCCCGGCTCCGCCGAGTTCCATGCCCTGAAACGGGGAGACCTCTCCTTCACCGGACAGCCGGCCGGAGAACCGGGGTACGGCCCGGGCCAGGGGAAAGGGAAGGGGAAAGGGCGGGGCCACAACAAGTAGACGCAGGACATCACAACGAGAAAGGGGTGCGGAACGGTCCGCACCCCTTTTTTCATTCACCGTATCATCGCAATAATCTGGCACCTGATTCCCCCTTCCGCCATACCAGGCTGCGCTCCGTCCCGTGTGGTCCGGAGAGCCCAGGCGGTACAATGCATTAAAATCCAGGACCGTGGACGAGTGAGATGGCACTGCCCCCGGTGCAGGTCGGTCAGTACGTCACAAAGGGATGTGCAGGGAGTCAATCCCTGATCCCCATCCCGCAGTTACCGGATGCCGGCTGGAGTGACCAGCGTCCGTTTTCACATTAAAAATACCGATTGCCTTGTGCATCAATATTTTGTATAAAATTTATTTGTGCACAAACTATTTACGGAGAGCCGATGGCCAAACCGAAAGCAGAAACCATGGTCGCCGAGATCATGGATAACATCCGCCGGGTCTTCCAGGTGGTGAACGAGCAGTCCAAGCTGGTTGAGCGGGAGACGGGGCTCACCGGACCCCAGGTCTGGGCAATCAAGGTGATCGAGGCCCACGGCACCCTGCGGGTATCTGAGCTGGCCGGGAAGATGTACCTCCACCCCACGACGGTGGTGGGGATCCTGGACCGGCTGGAGAAACGGGGGCTCGTCACCCGGACACGATCGGCTACGGACCGGCGGGTGGTGGACGTCTCCCTGACCGACGAGGGGCGCCGCCTGGTGGACCATACCCCGGAGGTCGCCTCCAACAAGATCACCCACGGGCTGGAATCCCTCGGCATCCCGGAACTGACCATCATCTACCACGGCCTCGACCGTCTGACCCGGATCCTGGACGCCACCGACCTGCCGCCGGCCTTCTTCGGCACCACAGAAATAAACCTCCCCAAGGGGAAACGACGCGCGAAAGCGTAGCACCGGTACCGGACACCCCGGACCCTGCAGCTGCCAGGCGGGGTGTCCGCTCCCACCGGCCCAAATGCAGAGAAAGCAGGGAACCGCATGAACATCGACCGATTCCGCTCCTGGCTACCGAAATCCGTTGAAGCACTTTCCAGCTACAGCCGGCGCGACTTTGCCGCCGATCTGACCGCCGGCCTGACAGTCGGCCTGGTTGCCCTCCCCCTGGCCATGGCCTTCGGCATCTCCTCCGGCGTCACCCCCCAGGCCGGCATCTACACCGCCGTTATCGCCGGTTTCCTCATCTCCGCCCTCGGCGGCTCGCGTACCCAGATCGGCGGCCCCACCGGCGCCTTCGTGGTGGTCATCGCCGCCATCATCGCCAAACACGGGCTCTCGGGGCTGCTGATGGTCACCATGATGGCCGGGGCAATCCTTCTCTTCCTCGGCATCACCGGCCTGGGGAATGCGGTCAAGTTCATCCCCCGGCCGGTCATCATCGGCTTCACCAACGGCATCGCCGTGCTGATCGCCTCCACCCAGATCAAGGACTTCCTCGGCATCAGGGGGGAAGGTGCGGTGCCGAGCGAGTTCATCGAGCGGATGCACTATCTGTGGGAGCACATCGCCACCACCTCCCCGGCAACGGTGGCACTTGCCGTCTGCTCACTTGCGGTGATCCTGCTCTTCCCCCGCCTCACCCGGAAGGTTCCCGGCTCGATCGTCGCCCTGGTACTGGCCACTGCCTGCGTCCCCCTGCTGGGAATCCAGGTCGAGACCATCGGCAGCAAGTTCGGCGGCATCCCCACCGGCCTCCCAAGCCTGGTGGTACCGGAACTGCGCCTCGACCTGGTGGTCCCCCTGCTCCCCTCCGCGATAACCGTGGCCCTGCTGGCGGCAATCGAGTCGCTGCTCTCGGCGGTGGTCGCCGACTCCATGAGCGGTGACCGGCACAACTCCAACGTGGAGCTGATCGCCCAGGGGGTCGCCAACCTGACCGTGCCGCTCTTCGGCGGCATCCCGGTGACAGGCGCCATTGCCCGGACCGCCACCAACATCCGCTCCGGCGCCCGCACGCCGGTCTCAGGCATGATCCACGCCCTCACCCTGCTGGCCATCATTCTGTTTGCCGCCCCTCTGGCCCGGTTTATCCCCCTCGGCACCCTGGCGGCGGTGCTCTTCGTGGTCTCCTACAACATGGGGGAATGGCGGGAGATCCCCATGATTCTCCACCAGGAGCCGAAGGACATCGTAGTCTGGCTGATCACCTTCGCCCTGACCGTAATGGCGGACCTGACCATCGCCGTGGAAGTGGGGATGGTCCTGGCGGCGCTGCTCTACATCTACCAGGTCTCACGCACCACCGTGGTCGCCCCCATCACCCAGGAAGAGATCGAGAAGGCTCGCGTCCACCGCCTCCAGGACCGGACCATCCCCCACTACGTGAGCATCTTCCACATCCAGGGGCCGTTCCTCTTCGGCGCGGCGGAAAAGCTGGGTGACGTGGCGATCGACGACCTCAACCTGATCGTCATCCTGCGGCTGCGTTACATGACCGCCCTGGACGCCACCGGTCTCTACGCCATCGAGCGGTTCCACGAGCGGCTGCACGCCTCGGGACGGACCCTGCTCCTCTGCGGCGCCCGGAGCCAGCCGAAACGGCTGATCTACACCTCCACCCTCCCCCGCGCAATCGGAGCCCGCAACATCCTCCCCAACATCACCTCCGCCCTGAAGCGGGCGGCGACCATCAACGAAGGGTTCGGCGGTGTGGGGGAGGAAGCTGCCAGCGGACTGATCGAGGCGCCGGTATAGGGGCGTTTTATTTTAATGAAACTAAATATCCGACCCGCTGGCGCTTTATTCCGGCTGTAAACCTTTAACACAAGTAAAATTAACTAGTTATGCCATAAAAACCATTGCCAACGGCATAGGGTCTGTGTCAGTATACGCACGCTGAACGGGCAGCCTTCGCTGCCTGCACTATTTATTTCATTGATCAAGGAGAGCCAAATGGCAGCAAAGTACGTCTATTTTTTCGGTAACGGCAACGCTGAAGGTAACGCGACAATGAAAAACCTTCTTGGCGGCAAGGGGGCGAATCTCGCTGAAATGACCAGCATCGGACTCCCCGTACCCCCGGGGTTCACCATCTCCACCGAAGTATGCACCTACTATTATGCCAACGGCGACACCTATCCGGAAACCCTGCAATCGGAAGTAGCCAATAACCTGAAGAGAGTGGAAGAGCTCATGGGCCGCACCTTCGGCGATCCGGCCAACCCGCTGCTCGTCTCCGTCCGCTCCGGTGCCCGTGCCTCCATGCCGGGGATGATGGACACCATTCTGAACCTCGGCCTCAATGACACCACAGTCCGGGGGATCATCGCCCAGAGCGGCGACGAGCGCTTCGCCTACGACGCCTACCGCCGCTTCGTGCAGATGTACTCCGACGTTGTCATGGGGATGGACAAGCATGTGCTCGAACACCTGCTGGAGCAGAAGAAGGAGGCAAAGGGGGTCCACCTGGACACCGAACTGACCGCCGCTGACTGGAAGGAGCTGGTGGCCGCCTTCAAGTCCGCCATCAAGGAGACCCTGGGGCAGGAGTTCCCGGAGGATCCCCAGGACCAGCTCTGGGGCGCCGTCGGTGCCGTGTTCGGCTCCTGGATGAACCAGCGGGCCATAACCTACCGCAGGCTGAACAACATCCCGGCCGACTGGGGGACCGCGGTCAACGTCCAGTCCATGGTCTTCGGCAACATGGGCAACGACTGCGCCACCGGCGTTGCCTTCACCCGCGACCCATCCACCGGGGACAACTACTTCTATGGCGAATACCTGGTAAATGCCCAGGGAGAGGACGTTGTTGCCGGCATCCGCACCCCCCAGCCGATCAACCTGCACCAGAAGAAACCGGGCGACCTCCCCGCCATGGAGGAGGTACTCCCTGAATGCTACGCCCAGCTGGCAGGGATCCGCTCCACCCTGGAGAAGCACTACAAGGACATGCAGGATATCGAGTTCACCATCGAAAAAGGGAAGCTCTACATGCTGCAGACCCGCAACGGCAAGCGGACCGCCAAGGCAGCCATCAAGATCGCCGTTGACATGGAAAAAGAAGGGCTGATCGACGAGAAGACCGCCGTGCTCCGGGTCGCGCCGTCCCAGCTGGACCAGCTCCTCCACCCCTCCCTTGACCCGAAAGCCGAGAAGACGGTCATCGCCAAGGGGCTCCCCGCCTCCCCCGGTGCCGCTTCCGGTGCGGTGGTCTTCACCGCCGACGAGGCAGAGGCAGAGGCCAAGGTCGGCAAGCGGGTGATCCTGGTGAGGGTCGAGACCAGCCCGGAGGACATTCACGGCATGCACGCCGCCCAGGGGATTCTCACCGCCCGCGGCGGCATGACCTCCCACGCAGCGGTTGTCGCCCGCGGCATGGGAAAATGCTGCGTTGCCGGCTGCAGCGACATCAAGGTGGACTACAACGGTGCGTCCTTTGTCGCCCGCAACGGCCAGGTGGTCAAGCGTGGCGACATCATCACCCTGGACGGTTCCACCGGCGAAGTCATTCTGGGTGAAGTGCCCACCGTCTCTCCGGAGATGACCGGCGATTTCGCCACCCTCATGGGGTGGGTGGACCGGTTCCGCACGCTCAAGGTCCGGACCAATGCGGACACCCCCAACGACTCAAGGGTTGCCCGCGAGTTCGGTGCCGAGGGGATCGGCCTCTGCCGCACCGAGCACATGTTCTTCGACGCCGACCGGATCGCGGCGGTGCGTGAGATGATCCTCTCCGAAGACCTGGAAGGGCGCAAGAAGGCCCTGGCCAAGATTCTCCCCATGCAGAAGGGGGATTTCATCGGCATCTTCCGCGAAATGAAAGGGCTGCCGGTCACCATCCGCCTCCTCGACCCGCCGCTGCATGAATTCCTCCCCCAGGAGGAGAAGGACATCGAAGCCCTTGCCATCACCATGGGGGTATCGGCCCAGCAGCTGAAGCACAAGGTCGAGTTCCTCCACGAATTCAACCCCATGCTCGGCCACCGCGGCTGCCGCCTCGGCCTCACCTACCCGGAAATCTACGACATGCAGGTGCAGGCAATCATGGAAGCTGCCTGCGAGCTGGTGAAAAATGAAGGTTTCACCATCGTCCCGGAGATCATGATCCCGCTCATCGCCACCGTCTCCGAACTGAAGGTGCTGCGCGCCAATGCCGTCAGGGTCTGCGACGAGGTGATCGCCCGATACGGCGTGCAGGTTGAGTACCTGATCGGCACCATGATCGAACTGCCGAGGGCTGCCCTCACCGCCGACGAGATCGCGCAGGAAGCGGAGTTCTTCTCCTTCGGCACCAACGACCTTACCCAGACCACTTTCGGCCTTTCACGGGACGATGCGGGCAAGTTCCTGCCGTTCTACGTGGAGTCCAACCTCCTCCCGGAGGACCCGTTCGTCTCGCTCGACCAGAACGGCGTCGGCAAGCTGGTGAAGATGGCCTGCGAACTGGGCCGCTCCTCCCGGGAGAAGATCAAGCTCGGCATCTGCGGCGAGCACGGCGGCGACCCGGCATCGGTGGTCTTCTGCCACAACGTGGGGCTGGACTACGTCTCCTGCTCCCCCTTCCGGGTCCCCATCGCCCGTCTAGCCGCGGCCCACGCCAGCCTGGGGGGCGGGACCGACCTGACCAAGTAGGTAGCTGCATCGGCAAAAAGAAAAGGGGTTGCCAACCGGCAGCCCCTTTTTGCGTCCCCCGACCGGCCCCAAAGGTCAAAGACCCACATGGGGTGGGGGTGCGGGCTAAGAAAAACCGATACTTTCCCTCGCCCTGGTGCACCTCCTCGGCGCGCTTGCGTTCGGCTAGATGGCGCCACAGATATCGCTTTCGGCACCGCGCAATACCCTGAATGCCAACGTACCCGGGGAGAAGCTCCCTCCATAAAAGACAGCGAGCCGCGGCAATAATGCCACGGCTCGCTGTCTTTCATCTGCTCTGTCCCGGTATCTGGGAACACCCCTCAGCTGTTCAGCTGCCTGGCGATGATGTCGTGGTTCAGCCAGGCAACCGGCTTCTCCGGAGCCCAGGAGTCGTGGAACATGAGGAAGCCGACCGCCTGGAACACCGCCCGGGAGAGGGGGGCGCAGACGATCTCCTTGGGGCTCTTGTTCAGGGCGATCAGCTCGGCCGAGGCTGCCAGCATCAGCTCCATCTGCTCCCGTGTGCTGTGGTGTGGCCAGGCAGACAGCTCACTGAACGCCTGCATGACCGGATTGGCCAGGTACTTCTGCGCCGCGTCAAGCACCGAGTCGACGGTCACGCCGTCATTCAGCAGCGCCGCGCACTCCGTGATGAACTCCCGGGCCACCGGTCCGTTCCCCTCGCTCACCAGTGACTGGAGAAGCGGGTAGAGGGATAGCTCGACGCCCATGAAGAGGGCGCTGGAGTTGGTCTGGATCTCCGGGCAGTTGTACACCGTGGCGATGACCCCCTCTTTCCGGGCGGCAATGGCGTGGTCCTCCAGCCGGATCTTGGCCCACCCCTGCAGGTAGGGGGTGTAGGACTGCCAGACGTACTTTCCGCTGATGAGAACCTCGCAGCCATGGTAGCCGTAGGCGGTGTAACGGACCGTGTTGCTGGCGCGCAGCGGCGCCGTCATCTCGATCAGGTGGCTGAAGGTGTCGGCGCTGACCTCGTTGAAACTGGCGCTGCAGAGCTGGCCCAGTCCGGAATCCCAAAACTGCTCAGACTGAAGGTACTTGTCGCCGCTCCCCTTGAAGACCCTGTTGAGCAGCGGCATGAAGAGTCTCGCCCGGGGTATGCCGCCGGCCATGGCATGGGCAAAGAGGATGTTGACGCCTGCCGGAATCGACGCCTGCAGCTCTGCCACCACCTTGGCAAGATTCCCCCTGAAGCGAGCAACACCCTTGGCCCTGACCTCATCCAGGCGGGCCTGCTCACAGACGAAACTCTCCCACGCGTCGGGCTTGATCCCCTTGAGGATATCGCAATAGGACTGGCCATCAGCCGCCGGCTCCATGTCGAAACCCGCCTCCAGGGGGATATTGATGATCCTCCCCCCCAGGTTGGCCTCGGCCTCGGCCAGCTCCTCCGGGTTCAGGGGGCGGAGGGTGCCGTCGCTGTCGCGCCTGCCGACGGTGATGCCGACGATCGTCATGCCGGCCTTGCGTGCCTCGTCGACGATGCCGTTGGCATAACCGCGGCCGAAAAGCTCGCCGACCAGCACGAACACGTCGCCTTTTTTATAGCCGGCCTTGGCCGGCACTTTTCTCATCGGGAAATATCTCTCCATGTAATGCCTCCTTGAAATCAGCAAAAAGTAAAAAGTGAAGCGTGAATAGTGAGCGGCCAGCAGCTTGGCCAATCTTCTCACAATTCACCATTCACTTTTCACTGCCTCTAAAAGTCGTCCCGCCTGCTTTTGTTCTCGAACTTGGTGTACTCGCCGTTGAAGATCAGGTTGACCGTGCCGATCGGGCCGTTACGCTGCTTGCCGATAATGACCTCGGCCTGGCGGTCGTGCCCCTCGGTCGTGCAGGAGCCGTCACGCCGCTTGCAGGCATCGCAGTAGACCGCATCCCGGTAGACGAACATGATGACGTCCGCATCCTGCTCGATGGCGCCCGATTCGCGCAGGTCGCTCATCATCGGCCGTTTGTCGGTGCGGCTCTCCAGTCCGCGGTTCAGCTGGGAGAGGGCGATCACCGGGATATCCAGTTCCTTGGCAAGGGCCTTGAGGGAGCGGGAGATCTCGGAGATCTCCTGCTGGCGGGATTCGATGTTGGCGCCGCCGCGCATCAGCTGGAGGTAGTCGACGATCACCATCCCCAGGTTCTTCTCCGCCTTGAGGCGCCGGCACTTGGCCCGCATCTCCAGCACGGTGATGGCCGGGGTGTCGTCGATATAGATCGGCGCATCGTGGAGCTTGCCCGCACCGGTCATGAGCCGGCCCCAGTCGGCGTCGATCAGGTGGCCGGTGCGCAGGCGGCTGGCGTCGATCTTCGACTCGGAGCAGAGTAGCCTGGTGACCAGCTGCTCCTTGCTCATCTCCAGAGAGAAGATCGCCACGGCGGTCTTCTGGTCGGAATGGATCGAAGCGTTCTGCCCGAGGTTGAGGGCAAAGGCGGTCTTTCCCATGGAGGGTCGGCCGGCGACGATGATCAGGTCCCCCTTCTGGAAGCCGGCGGTCATGCCGTCCAGGTCGAGAAAGCCGGTGGGGACGCCGGTCACATGGTCCTTCTTCTCGTAGAGCTTCTCGATGTTGCGGATGGTATCCTTGAGGATATCCTTGACCGGGAAGAAAGCCGGCTTGAGCTTGTTTTCCGAGATCTCGAAGATGGTCTTCTGCGCATGGTCCAGGAGCTCGTCCACGTTGGACTGCTCGTCAAAGCTCTTCGTGACGATCTCGGTAGCCGCGGTGATCAGGCTCCGCGCGACCGCCTTCTCCTTGACGATGCGGCAGTAGTAGGCGATATTGGCCGCCGTGGGGACGAAATCCACCAGGGTTGCCAGATAGGCCCCGCCCCCCGTATCCTCCAGCTCCCCCTTCTTCTTCAGGATCGTGGTGAGGGTGATCAGGTCGCACGGCTCGCCGTTATTGGAGAGGTCGATCATTGCCCGGAAAATCTTGCGGTGGGATTCGCGGTAGAACTCCTCGGGCCGGATGACCTCCAGAGCCCGGTTGATCGCCTCGTTATCCAGCAGCACGCCGCCGAGGATGGACATCTCGGCTTCGATGCTCTGTGGTGGGACTTTGCGCATATCCAGCGTCATGGTGCGGGCACTCTCTCATGAACTAAAAAATGGAGCCGTTTCTCCAAAAGAGTGATACTATACCTCCGAAATCAATCGCTGGTCAATGCGAGAGTTGACCTTCTCCAAAAACCAGCATCCGGCATTTATGCCTGAAAATACCGACCCAGGAACACCCGATGCACCTCCCCGAACTGCTTGCCCCGGCAGGCAACCTTGAAAAACTCAAAATCGCCGTCCACTACGGCGCCGATGCCGTCTACCTGGGGGGCAAGGCCTACGGCCTGCGCAACCTGGCGGACAACTTCACCCCTGAAGAGATGGCCGAGGGGATCGCCCACGCCCACGCACGGGGGGTCAAGGTCTACCTGACCGTGAACAGCTACCCTGGAAACGACGACCTTCCCGGGCTGGCAAGGTATCTGGAGGAAGTCGCCCCCCTCCCCTTCGACGCCTGGATAGCCGCCGACCCCGGAGTCATCCAGCTCATCCGGGAGATCGCGCCGGAGAAAACAATTCATCTCTCCACCCAGGCCAATACCGTCAACTGGCGCAGCGCCCTCTTCTGGCAGCAGCAGGGGGTGAGCCGGATCAACCTGGCACGGGAGATGCCCCTTGCAGCGGTGATCGAAACCGCGCAAAAAACCTCGGTTGAGCTGGAACTGTTCACACACGGCGCCATGTGCATCTCCTACTCCGGCCGCTGCCTCATCTCCAGTGTCATGAGCGGCCGCAACGCCAACAAGGGGGAGTGCTCCCACCCCTGCCGCTGGGGGTACGCCCTGGTGGAGGAGACCCGCCCGGGGGAGTACTTCCCGATCATGGAAGACGACAGTGGCACCTTCATCTTCAACTCGAAGGACCTCTGCCTGATCGAGCACCTGCCGGCAATCGTCGCCAGCGGCGTCGCCTCCCTGAAGATCGAAGGGCGGATGAAGGGGATCTACTACGTGGCAGCAACGGTGCGCTCCTACCGGGCGGCGCTGGATGCCCTGAAGGCCGAGGAGGAGGGTTACCGTTTCCGACCCGAGTGGCTGGAGGAGCTCTGCAAGACCAGCCACCGCGGCTACACCACCGGCTTCCTCTTCGGCCAGCCCCGGGAGGTCGGTCAGGAGTACCGTTCGGCTTACCTGCGCAGCCACCAGTTCGTCGGCCTGGTGGAGGAGGTACACGAAGACGGGACCGCCACGATCGGCGTGCGCAACAAGATCCGCCCGGGGGACACCCTCGAACTGATGGGGCCTGAAATGCGCACCGATACCATCACGGTGACAGAACTGCGGGACGAGGCCGGTCGTATCCTGGAAGCTGCCAACCCCAACCAGACGGTCAGACTGCAGGTCCCCAACGGCGTGGCGCCGCTGGACATGCTCCGCCGCGAAGCCTGAGATGATGCGCCACGCCGTCATCATCGCCAACCGGGGAGCAGGTAGCTTTTCCGCCGCACGCATGGACCGTATCTGCCGGAGCCTGCGTGATGGGGGCATGGAAATCGAGCAGCAGTTCTGCAGGGATTTTTCCGAGATGGAGGAAACAGCCCGACTGGTCAGCAGCCGGCCAGACGCGCCGCTGGTGATTGCGGCAGGCGGCGATGGCACCATCGCCGCGGTGTTCAACGGCCTGGCCGGGAGCCGTGCGACCTGCGCCATTCTCCCCATGGGGACCGCCAACGTGATGGCCATCGAACTTGGGCTGCGGACGGAGGAAAGGGCCGTAGCCCGGATCGTCGCCGGTGAGACCCGCCCCTTTACCGCCGGCCTTGTCAGGGGAGCATCAAGGAGCAGCCGTTTCTTTCTCATGGCCGGTGTCGGACTGGACGGCCATATCGTCCGCAAAGTCACCCTGGAGCGGAAGAAGCGCTTTGGCAAGGGGGCCTACCTCCTCGCCGCCCTCGACCACCTGCGCACCTGGGAGACAGACCGGCTCAGGGTCGTCACCCCCACCGCCGAATTCAGCTGCCACTCCATCATCATCTGCAATGCCGCCCGTTACGGCGGCGCCTTCACCCTGACACCTTCGTCAAGCATCTTCACCCCTGCCCTGGACCTGGTCGCCGTCAGCGGCAGCTCCCGCATGGACCACCTGCGTCTGATCGGGACAACCCTCCTGGGGGGCCATGGCGGGGGGAGCGACATCATCCGCATGACCGCCGAGCGGATACGGATTGAAGGGGTTCAGCCGCTCCAGACCGACGGGGACGACTGGGGGGACACGCCGGTGGAAATTTTCACCGAACAGGATTACGCCCGAATTATCTGCTGACCACACACAACACTCGCAATTTTTTTGATCCCCTCTCTGGACAAAAAAGGGGAGATGCTTGCGCATCTCCCCTTTTTACTTTCTGCAGCGAAGTTCTTCTTAGAACTTGCGGCCGCCTTCCTCTGCCCACTTCTCGAGCATTGCCGTGGTGACCGACTTGGGACGCTCGAGGGCGTAGCCGAGACCACGGTCCCAGGTGATGTTGGCCATGCAGCCGAGGGCACGCCCCACACCGAAGAGAACGGTGTAGAAATCGTACTCGGTGAGACCGTAGTACATCTGGATGACGCCGGACTGGGCATCCACGTTCGGCCAGGGGTTCTTGGTCTTGCCGTGCTCGGTGAGGACGCCGGGGGCGACTTCGAAGATCTTGGCGATGACCTTGAACAGCGGGTAGTCCTTCAGGCCCGGGGTGTTGAGGCAGAACTCACGCTGCGAGGTGTAACGCGGGTCGGTCTTGCGGAGAACGGCGTGACCATATCCCGGAATGACCTGACCGGCATTGAGTGTGTCCCAGAGAGCGGCTTTGATCAACTCCTCGGTAGGCTCAACGTCCTTGCAGTACTTCTCCTGGAACTTGAGGGTCCAGTCGAGAACCTCCTGGTTGGCGAGGCCGTGCAGCGGACCGGCGAGGCCGTTGAGGCCTGCGGAGTATGCATAGTAGGGGTCGGACAGTGCCGAGTGAACCAGGTGTGTCGTGTGGGCGGACACGTTGCCGGACTCGTGGTCGGAGTGGAGGATGAAGTACATACGGGCAACATCCTTGTACTCTTCCTTCTGGCCGATCATGTGGGCGAAGTTGGCGCCCATGTCCAGGGTCGGATCGATCGGAATCTGGTAGTCACTGCGGTATTTCAGGTTGTAGATGAATGCGGCGATGATGGGGATACGGGCAACGATGTCGCTGGCGTCCTCGTAGACGTATTCCCAGGCAATGTTCTTGTTGAATTTGCCCGAGTTGTAGAAAGCGGCAAACTTGGAGTCTTTCTGCAGCGTCAGCATGGCCACGGAGAGCATGACCATCGGGTGGCTGTCGCGGGGCAGAGCGCGGATAGCATCCCAAACGTAGGACGGAACGATCTGACGGGTCTTCCACTCGGCTGCCACTTCGTCAACCTGGGCCTGGGTCGGTACGTCACCGGTGAGGAGCATGTACCAGAAGGACTCGACGGTCGGATAGTTTGATTTGGGAGCTTTCGGCAGGGCAGCAAAGGTCTCCGGAATAGTCTTGCCGCGGAAGCGGATACCTTCCTGGGGATCAAGATAGGAGATGTCGGTCACGAGATTGCGAACGTCACGGGCGCCGCCGATTGCCTGATCGATTGTCACCTGGTCGATCACAACCTTGCCGAACTCCTTTACCAGCCTTGTGGTACGGGGACGGAACTCTTCAATCTTCTGCTTGAGCGTCTCTTTAAGTGCCATGGTGCTTGCTCTCCTTTCAACTGTTGGGGTTAAATGGCGTGAACAGCGTGCATGCCGTCCTTCCACTGATGAACTGGACTAATTAAAACGTTGGTCTATATCCGGCAAGTTTGCGACTGGCGTGGGTTCCAGACAGGGATCATTACAGCGAATCGCATACTGTATACAAAATTGCGTCTCCTTATATCACCGGGTCGAACGAAATTCAATAGATTTTTTTCACGACGCTCAAGGGGCTATTATTATTCTTTCATCTGAAAAGGTCAATTGCTTTAGAGTGCTGTCATCCGCCAGATAAAAACTATTCTCGATCCCTATTGCCCCTTCTCCGGGAAAGACCAGCTTCGGCTCGAAGGCAAAGGCCATCCCCGGTTCCAGCCTGAAGTCATGAAACCCCTTGGCGATGAACGGGTATTCGTCGATTTCTATGCCGAGACCATGGCCGATGAACGCTGTCTGTGTCCCCCGTGCCCCCATGAAACTGTCGCCATACCCCATTGCATTCGCCATGGCGAGGCACTCGTCGTACAGCTCGCCCCAGGAGGGGAGCTGTGGCGCAAGCTGCTTCATAAGCTCCTGTATCCTCAGCATGTCCTCGTACCCCCTGGTCAGCCGGGATGAAAGCCCGCCGATGGCCATCACCCTGGTCTGGTCAACCAGGTACCCGTCGCAGCTGCCGGCAAAATCGATTATGATCGGTTCGTTGCGGCCGATCGGCTTGTAGCTTGCCCCCTGGCCGAACGAAGCGCTGATGCCGAGCCCCCCCAGGGGGGTATCGGTGTAGGCGGGAACGGCGCTGTCCGTTCCGGAAAAGGTATGCCCGAACAGCATCTCGCCGTTGAACACCCGCATCCTTATCAGCCCCTGATGACCTTCCAGGCGGGCGACCCGTTCAAGCTCCGCGGCGAGCTGCAGATCGGTCACCCCCTCGCGCAGATGGTCCATCGCCGACCGGTACACCTTGTCCACCTGGACAGCGGCATCCTGCATGAGGTGGATCTCGTAGCCGCTCTTCTTCATCCGCAGGCGCCTGATCAGCATTGAGGCATCAACGAACTCGGCCTTCGGGAAGACCCTGCGATACCGCTCGAACAGGGCAACCGGCAGCACATCGAACTCCATGCCGATTCTGCCCGGCACCGGGTAACCGTAGGTAGCCAGAAAGGCGGGGAGCTCCGACATCGAGGCAAACGGCAACACCTCCCGCAGCCCGGACTCCATCCGCGCCCGGGCGGCATCGCGACGAACCAGATAGATCGGTTGCCCCTTTGCCGGGATGTAGAGACAACCGGTCTGGATTGTGCCGGTAAAATAATACAGGTCTGCACTCTGGACAACGATTGCCGCATCCAGTCCCTCCACAGCCATCAACTGCTGCATCCGGCTGCAGCGGTGCTCCAGCTCAACTGCCGGGGTTAATCTCATGACTTCTCTCCTTGAACAGTTTCTCGGCCTTGCGACGCCTGCGCCCTCCGAGAAAAACCTCTTCGATCACAATGGCAATGAAGCAGATAACGAACAAACCGAAAATTATGCCGATAGCTTTAAACATTAATCCATTCACCCTTTCCCCGCCTGATTGAACAAATCTTCTCCTGAGCTGCACGGTGTTGCCCGCCCACCCTGAATTGCAGGTTCTGCTCCATCAACCAGCGATGGTTGCACATGCTCCCTGACGCCGCGAAAGGTCAGGCGATGAATGGGAGAAGGACCGAGAGTGGCAATTGCAGCAAGGTGCGATGCCGAGCCGTACCCCTTATGCCCGGCAAACCCGTAACCAGGATAGAGCTGATCATACTCAAGCATCAGGCGGTCCCGGGTTACCTTGGCTATTATGGAAGCAGCTGCTATGGAGATGCTGAGGCTGTCCCCCTTTTTTATCGTCCTCTGCGACAGAGGAAGGGCCGTGGCCGAAATACCGTCGATGAGGAGATAGTCCGCGGGAATCCGGAGGTTTCTCACGGCCTCCTCCATGGCGCGCAGGGTTGCCTGCAGTATGTTGATGCTATCAACGGCACTATTGTCGCTTACCCCGACTCCGATCGAAACCGCCTCGGCACATATCCGTTCGTAGAGTGACTCGCGCGTCGCAGCAGTCAGCTTTTTTGAATCGTTTATCCCTGGAATTTGCAGGTCCCGGGGGAGGATGACCGCTGCCGCCACGACCGGCCCTGCAAGCGGACCGCGTCCGGCCTCATCTATACCTGCCACGGAGCTGAAACCGTGTGACACGGCAAGGTCCTCGAATTCCCACATGGTGGGAACCGGTGGTGGTCCGAACAGAGCCAGAGTCATGAACTACCCCGCATAAGGAGATTACCGTGCTGCCGGGAAACGGGCACGGACCAATAGAAATAGCAAACTAGGAGACAGAAATCGAGCGGTAAGTACGGGTCAATGACCGCGTACGCCGTAAAGGGGGGGACCTGATTGGCTGACATGTAAAAAAAGCCCCGGATTTCTCCGGGGCTCTGTGTTATGCGCCTGCCACATACTTTCTTTCGCGAATCCTGGCCGCCTTGCCGCGCAGCTTGCGCAGGTAGTACAGTTTTGCCCGGCGGACATGGCCGCGGGTCACCACATCGATTGCGTCGATGGAGGGTGAGTGTACCGGAAAGGAACGCTCGACACCCACGCCATTGGAAATCTTGCGGACGGTGAAGGACTCGCGCACGCCGCCGTTCTGACGGGAGATAACCACGCCCTGGAAAGCCTGGATACGGCTCTTGTCGCCTTCAACGATCTTTACGTGGACCTTCACGGTATCGCCCGGTTTGAAAGGTACCACGTTCTTCTTCATCTGTGCCATTTCGATCATGTCAATCTTGTTCATCTGCTTTCTTCCTCCTATTGAGTAGCTTACGCTTTCCTCTGCTATGTGTCATCTCCGGCCGAACAACCGGTCCATGTATATGGAAACCGCCGAGCGAACCGAAAGGTGATTGTAGTCGCCGCTCCCCCTGATGGGCTCCAGCACGAGATCCGCTGCGGAGAAGACCTCCTCTGTCATTCCCCACCCCGTGCCGAAGAGCAGCAGGTAGTCATCATCTCCGGCGGCAATTCTATCGGCCAGCTCAACGCATGTGACTGAGCCGGGCCTGCCAGCCGCACCGGTAACAACTATTTTCGGCTCGCGACCGCAGCGGACTGCCATGTCCTGCCTGGCTGCATCGAGGGAAGGGGCAACGGACACCAGGTCAAGGGCCGCTTTCCTCTTGGGGTTGTAGGTTGCGCCCCATCCATCCTGCCAGTGGCTGACAATCCGGCTGACCATCGCCTGCTGATCCGTCACCGGGGTGACGACATAGTACCGATCGGCGTCGAACGTTCTCGCCGTCCGGGCGATATCGTGAATATCCAGATTAGTCACGGCGGTGGTGACCACCTGCCCGTTCTTGTCGTAGACAGGGTAATGTATCAGGGCAACACAGAAGGAATTACCGGTCACGTCTCTTCGCCCCGCTCCAACGCCCGCAGCATCTTCCTGTCTTCCACGGACAGTTCGGCTCCCTCCAGCAGGGCGGGCCTGATGCGTGCCGTTTTCCGCAGGGACTCCTGCCTCCGCCAGCGCGCTATTTCCCGATGATTGCCTGAAAGCAGGACATCCGGAACCTTCAGACCACGGAACACCGGCGGCCTGGTGTAGTGCGGATATTCGAGCAGTCCATCGGAAAACGACTCCTCGCCAGCCGACTCATGGGAGCCGAGAACCCCGGGGACCAGCCTGCCGACCGCATCGACCAGCACCATGGCTGCCAGCTCGCCGCCGGTCAGGACATAGTCACCAATGGAAAATTCCACGGCGGAAAACAGTTCTCTCACCCGATCGTCTATACCCTCGTATCGGCCACAGACGATTACTATTTCATCCTCGGCCGAAAGCTCCCGGGCCATTTCCTGACTCAGCGGCACGCCACCGGGCGAGGCAATCAGCACCTTTGCACCGGGCACACGGGCGATCACCGTCTCAAGGCAGGCGGTGAGCGGCTCAACCTTCATTACCATGCCGGCGCCACCACCATACGGAGCATCATCCACTGTCCGGTGCCGGTCAGTAGCAAAGTCGCGGATGTTGTACAACTCGAACCCGAGAAGTCCTGCCTCCACTCCCCTGCCGATGATGCTGGTTGTAAGAGGACCGGCAAACATCTCGGGGAAGAGGGTGAGAATATGAAATTTCATAGATCGAACAACCCCTCGAAAGGGGCGACTGTCATTACCTTCCTGTCAAGGTCAATCGAGGTGACGACTTCTGCCAGCGCGGGGACGAGGTACTCCCGAGCCGAGGACTTCACCACGTAGACATCATTGCTCCCCGTCTCGATGATACTTTCCAGAATACCGAGCTGCTGGCCGTCTTCCGTGACAACCGTCAGTCCGATCAGATCATGCCAGTAGTATTCATCATCTTCCGGCACCGGCAGCTGATCACGGCTGACATACAGCTCGCAGCCGACCAGATGCTGCACCTGATTGATGTCCCCGTACCCTTCGAATGCAAGAAGGAGTTTCTTGCCGTGCACTGTGGCCGCAGAAATATCCTGCGGCAGCAGTCGACCGGTGGCATCCTTCAGCGTCACGGTCTTTACGGCAAGAAAGGTGTCAAACAGTCCGGAATACGGGACAACTCGCAACTGCCCCCTGATACCGTGGGTGGCAACGATCTTTCCCAGCAGAATCAGGTCATCTGCCGCCATTACTCGACGATCTTCAGGATGGCCTTTTTGTTATCCTTGGTGGATACCGCATTGAGCAGCGTCCGTACAGCCTTTGCAGTCCGGCCCTCTTTACCGATGATCCGTCCCATGTCTTCCTTGGCAACGGTCAGCTTGATGACAGTGGTATCCTCTTCCATCTCCTCGGTTGCCCGTACCTGGGCGGGATCATCAACAAGCGCTTTGGCAATGGTCTCTACGAGCTGTCTCATGTCGGTATCCTCTGTGTCTCTGGAATATCCGGCGGGCCGGTTTTGGATCAGATAATCAGGCAGCCTTGGTGGTGAACTTGGCCCAGATACCGGCATTCTTCAGGAGTTGCCTGACCGTATCGGTCGGCTGAACACCCTTGCCGAGCCAGCAGAGTGCCTCACCTTCGTCCACCTTGAAAACTGCCGGATTCTGGTTCGGGTCATACGTCCCGACGTTAGCGATGAACCTGCCGTCCCGTCTGGCACGCTCATCGGCGATTACCACCTGGTAGAAAGGTTTTTTCTTGGCGCCTGCACGGGCAAGTCTCATTTTTACAGCCATCTTTTCCTCCTGATATTCGTACGGTTGCGACCGTTCCGATATTAATTAGCTGGTTATTCACCACTTGATTCTTGAACAACTATACACATTATCTCGCCGCATGCCACCTCTTGGGGGTAAGCGGTTGGCAACATTTCAGAAGGGGAACATCCCCTTACCCATCCCTTTAAGGCCGCGCATCCCCTTCATCAAACCCATTGGCCCCATTTTCTGCAGCTGCTGCACAACCTTTTGGGCCTCGACGAAACGCTTCAGGAGCTGGTTCACCTCCTGCACCGAGGTGCCGCTCCCATTGGCTATCCGCAGACGCCTGCTGCCGTTGATGATGGTGTGATTGGCTCGTTCCTTCGGCGTCATGGAGTTGATGATCGCCTCGATCCGCTTCATCTCCTTCTCCGGCGGCTCCATCCCTTCCATCTGCTTCATCATTTTCCCCATGCCGGGGATCATTCCCATAATCGACTCAAGGGAACCGAGTTTCTTCATCTGCTGGAGCTGATTGCGGAAATCCTCCAGGTCGAACTTGTTCTTCTTGAGCTTTTCCTGCAGTCGCTGGGTCTCACCGGCATCGAAAACGGAATGAGCTTTCTCCACGAGGGAAAGCACGTCACCCATACCGAGAATCCGTGAAACCAGCCGGTCTGCATGAAAAACCTCAAGCGCGTCGAGCTTCTCGCCCACGCCAACGAACTTGACCGGCCTCCCGGTCACCGCCCTGATGGAGAGAGCAGCGCCCCCTTTGGCATCGCCGTCGAGCTTGGTCAGCACCACGCCGGTCAAACCAAGCCTGTCGTTGAATCCGGTGGCGACATTCACCGCCTCCTGGCCGGTCATGGCGTCGGCAACGAAGAGAATCTCCCGCGGCTGCACCTCGTCCCGGATCCGCACGAGCTCGTTCATCAGGAAGTCATCAATCTGATGCCGGCCGGCAGTATCGAGAATCACCGTGTCAAAGCCGTTCAGCTCCGCATAGCGGATGGCATCTCGGCAGATCTGCACCGGTTCCTGATCCGCGCGGGAGTCGAACGTCTCGATGGAGAGCTGACGACCGACCGTTTTCAACTGCTCGATGGCAGCCGGGCGGTACACGTCGGCCGGCACGAGCAAGGGCCGTCTGCGCTGGGAACGGAGATGCTTGGCAAGCTTGCCGCAGGAGGTCGTCTTACCCGCCCCCTGGAGGCCGACCATCATGATCGCCACCGGCGGCTTTGCCGCCAGGTCGAGGGAGTTGTCTTCCCCCCCCCCCATCATAACGACCAGCTCATCATGAACGATCTTGATGACCTGCTGGCCGGGGGAGAGGCTCTTCAGCACCTCGGTGCCGACAGCCCGCTCACGTACTTTTTCGACGAACTCCTTGACGACCTTGAAATTGACATCCGCCTCTAGGAGAACCAGACGCACCTCGCGAAGCGCCTCCTTGATGTTCTCCTCCGTCATCACCCCCTGGCCGCGGAGCTTCTTGAATACCAGTTCGAGCTTGTCGGAAAGATTATCAAACATCGGTCGTATCACCCAAAAAGCCCATGGGGCTCACACCAGCAGCCGTCATGCAGCCGGGAAAATAATCGCAATCAGAAGACAGACATACCCTTGTAAAGGGGTAACTATAAAGGAATCCATATTTTTTTGTCAAGACAAAAAACCGGGGAAACCTTTATCCACCATTGCCCTTTACACCCCCCTCTGCTAGAGTGGGTGTCATGAATTCCATCGGCCTGATATGCGCCATCCCCCAGGAAAGCAAGCCGATTATCAGGCGTTTTCCTGCGGCCACGAAGCTTCCGCTTGCCGGTTTTCCCTCCTGGTCCTTCAGCGCGGGCAACAACCGCATCACGCTCATGGAGAGCGGAATGGGGCAGGCGAATGCGGCGACGGCGACAACTGTCATGATCGAATCCGCCAGGCCGGACATCATCCTGAGCATAGGTTTCTGTGGCGCGGTCAAGCATGGCATCCACGTCGGCGACCTGGTCGTCGCGCAGCAGCAATACTCTTTTTCCTCAGGTGCGCTGACAGCAGCACTCGATCCGGACAGGCCCCTGACAGAAAGGCTGCTGCGCAATCTCGGACCTTCATCATGCCGGACCGGCACCTTTATCACCACAGGCATTTTTACAAGCAAAAACCTTATATCTCCGCTAATCCCTGATACAATACCTTTACCTGTGCTGGAAATGGAAAGCGCCGCTGTCATTCATGCGTGCCATGCAACCGGGATCCGCGTTGCCGCACTTCGCGCGGTAAGCGATACCTGTGACGAGGACCCCTCGGCTCTCGTTACCGAACTTTTCAGCCAGGACTTCACCATGAACAAAATTCGGGCCGCAACCATGCTTCTCGGCAAACCATGGTTGCTCCCCCGACTGGCAAGACTGGCAGGAAACGCGAAACGGGCCGGAGACTCCCTGGCAAAGGCCCTCGTTCACACACTGGAGAGACTGGAGTGAAACCAAGACTTTTCTTCCTGCCACTGATCGCCGTTTTTTCATTGTCATCATGCGCCCAGACAGCCTCGACCTGGCAGCCCTACACCTTCAACGGCTCGGCGTTTCAACAGGGCGAAATCAATGGCAAAGCATCACTCTGGCTGCGTGACGGGTTCATCCCTCGCACCGAAAAACCGCTCGCAGGGGCATTTGATATCGGCAGCCTCCCGCCGAAAAGCGGAGCAGTCGCCGGCATCTGCTACCTGCAGACCAGCGGCGGCAAACTCGCCGACCAGTCCGGCTACACCCCCTATGCAGACGAGCAGATAATCATCAGAAGCGCCCGGGACGGGATATTTGTCACCAGGACAGACAGTAACGGAATATTCACCGAAACCCTCTATCCGGGGGAATACGAGTTTTCCTGCCGGGGAGCGGGAAATCCGGCCGTTGTGAAGGAAGGAAAGACAACCCTTATCCGAATCAGGGGCGGGAAAAGGATGGCCGATTAATGAAAACAATAATAAAAACATTTATCATCGCCGTAGCGATTAATTCCTGCCAGGCATTTGCCGGGGAACTGGATGATTACTATCTGGAGCAGTTTGGCGAGGCAGAACCTGCCACCACCCTGCTGAAGACAACCACCGACCCTCATCAGGCGCGGCGCTGCGGCATGCCGCTGCGCCGCGGGTTGAAACGCGACTGGGACAGCCTGGAAACAAGCACCCGTAAAACCCTGGCGAAGTATCTGGTGAAACCGGCTCTGAGCGGGGAAACTGTCGTACGATCCAACGGCGGTCACTTCAACATTCACTATGCGACCAGTGGCAGCGACGCCCCGCCGCTGTCCGATGCCAGCAACAGCAACGGCATCCCCGACTGGATCGAGAGCGTTGCCGACGTATTCGAAGCGGTCTATGCCCGGGAAGTCTCGCAGCTTGGCTATCGCCAGCCGCCAAACGTTCCGTACGATGTCTACCTCCAGCAACTGGCCGTCAGCAGCGAATTCGGTTATACCCAATCAGACATCCTGACCGGCACGAGTGCCACCAGCTACGTCGTCATCGACAATGACTTTGCCGACCAGGTCTATCACCCCTACAACGGTACTGCCGGCCTGAAAATTACGGCTGCCCACGAATTCCATCATGCAATCCAGTACGGGTACAACTACTTCTTTGACATCTGGTATGCTGAAACAACAGCCACCTGGATCGAGGACGAAGTGTACGACTCGATCAATCAACTATATGGCTACCTGATTCCTTCATATCGGCAGACAGACGTGCCACTCAACACCCCGGTCAGCATCACCACCGGTGGAGGCTACGGCCGTTGGTCATTTAACCGCTACCTGACCGAAACATTCCATCCGACAACGGTCGTCAAGGATATCTGGGAACACCTGGCAACGAAATCCCCGGTCAATGGTGCCGACATCCCCATGCTGCCGGTCATCGACGAGGTACTTGTTACGAACGGCAGCAGCCTGCCCGCGTCATATCTCGGGTTCAGCACGCTTTTCCTGCTTAACAACTGGGCCAGCCACCAGACCGAAACAGGCCTGTTCCCTCTCTTGACCTTCGATGCCGGCAACACCTATCCGGTTTCGACGACGTTTTCCGTTCCAACGGTCAATCTGCCCAACAGCTATTCGTTTAAATACCTCAGACTCCTGCCAACCTCGACCACACCCGGTCAGTTAACCATCAGTTACCCTGCAAAACCGGCGTCCTATGCCTTGATCGCCTTCCTGCAGTCACCGGGTTCAACCAGCCGTTTTCCGGCCGACAACAGCGGCACCATCACCATCCCGGCAATTTCGACTATAGACACCGTATACCTGCTGATCTGCAACAACGTGAGTGGAGGAACAAATACCCCGGCTGATCCGGTCCAGGCAATCACGCCCACCGCCGACGCAACCAACCCCTACCCAGGCAGCGCCACCATTATAGTCCAGCCTCCAGAACCCGGCACCACAACCGGCGGCGGTGGCGGTGGCGGCGGCTGTTTCATAGCAACCGCCGCCTACGGAAGCTATCTCCACCCAAAAGTCATGGTTCTGCGCAGCTTCAGGGACAACTACCTGCTGACGAATGCACCGGGAAGGGTTCTGGTTGCCCTTTACTACCGATACAGCCCGCCGTTTGCCGACCTCATCAGACAGAATGCGGCGGCAAGAACTCTGGTCAGGATTCTGCTGACCCCGGTAATATTCCTTGTCGAACACGGGGCAATGATACTGTCCGGTTTCGGCATCATCATCATGGTGACGGGGCTGTCAGCCTTGCACAGCAGGATGAATCGGCAAAAAACCGTGACCGGACCGATCTGACAACGGACGTAGAGACAAAAAAAGCCCCGCCGGCATGCCGGCGGGGCTTTTTACGTGCAGCGGTTGATATTAACCTTTGCGAACGTTGGCTGCCTGAAGCCCTTTCGGGCCGTTCACCACGTCGAAGGTTACGGCCTCGCCTTCGGCAAGTGATTTGAAGCCGTCGCTGATGATTGCAGAAAAGTGAACGAACACGTCATCACCATTCTCCTGCTCGATGAAACCAAACCCCTTTGCGTCATTGAACCACTTAACTTTACCCTGTGCCATTTTTCCTGCCTCCTTTTGGGCTCCGGCCATTGTCGTGCCGGGTTGCGTATTACTGCAGCTGCCGGAGTCTTGAGGCAGGAATTCTTTCAGGTCCATCGTTGTGGCCATTAAACAGATTCCTGGAACTGCAAAAACTTCCGATACCGAACTGCGCACCTTACATTAGCACCACGTAATTGTCCATGTCAAGCATCTTTTTTTAAGTCTTGAGCAACAATTCTTAGAACATGTTCAGCTGGCGAATGAATGCGATCAGAAGTCCGTAGTGGTGATGATCAAACTCGATGATGATCCGCGGAAGATGCAGGGTATCCGGCTCATCGACCTCTTCCGGAAGTGCGGCTGTCCTTTTGATCGAACTGCCCGGCATCAGCATTTCAGGGAACTCCACGGCCAGGGACTCGATCTGGTGATCGGTGAGCTCCTTGTTGAGCCGGATAACCAGCATGCCGTCCACGAAGCGGTGGGAATGGTAGTTGGCATAAAACTCATTGATCACCTGAATTGCCTCGTCCACATCCCGGGTGATGGTAAATATGGAGAAATCGTCGGCAGAGATGAACCCCCTGCCGAGAAGCTTCTTCTTGATGAATCCGAGCCACCCCTCCCAATAGCCGCTTTCGTCATCGATCAGCAGCAAAGGCTTCGGGTTCGTCTTGCCGGTCTGGATAAGGGTAAACACCTCCATGGCCTCGTCAAGGGTGCCGAAGCCACCCGGGAAGACCGCTATGGCATCGGACTCCTTGACAAAGGCGACCTTGCGGTTGAAGAAGTATTTGTAGGTGATCAGCCGCGGGGTGTTGATCATGACAATATTCGGTGCCTGCTCGAATGGCAGGCGGATGTTTACGGCGAACGAGTTGTCGCTCCCCGCCCCTTCGTTTCCGGCCTGCATGATGCCCGGGCCGCCGCCGGTGATGATCATGTAGCCGAGCTCAGCCAATTTACGGCTGAACTCCAGGCAGAGCCGGTAACTGAAGTCCTCGGGAGTGGTGCGGGCTGAACCGAAGATGGTAACCTTTTTCTTCTGTCGGTAGGGGGCAAACACCTTGTTGGTATAACGCATCTCCTTCATCGTGTTGTTGAGCATTTTCATGTCGGCCAGATAGGACGTCTCCTGGCCAGCCTTGAGCGCGGCGATGATCATCTCCCTGACCAGAGCGGGATGGTAAATCCCCCCCACCTTGTCGATCAGCGCCTGGATCATTGCATCAACTTCGTCATTTTTTTTCGAAAAACTCAGCTCTATCGACATTACGGCGGCGTCCCCCAGTGATTTTGGCGCGGATTATACCACCGCTCAATCAAGGTGCAAACAGTTAAGCAGGATTGAACAATTATTAAATTGACCTTCTTCGCCAGTTTTCGATACATTACGCCAAGGTAACCATCTAATACTGAACGAAAGGGAGTACAGCTATGGGTAAAACCACGGCAGAAAAAATATTTGCAGCACATCTCGTCGACGAGCCGTTCCCGGGGACAAAGGTACTCAAACTGGATGTGGTCATGTGCCACGAAATTACCACCCCCATTGCCATTGCCGACCTGATGGAGCGGGGAAAGGACCGGGTCTTTGACAGCAGCAAGATCAAGGCGGTTATCGACCACGTAACACCGAGCAAGGATTCGAAAACCGCCACCCAGGCGAAGATCCTGCGCGACTGGGCTCACCGTCACGACATCAAGGATTTCTTCGATGTCGGCGCCAACGGCGTCTGCCACGCACTCTTCCCGGAAAAAGGGTTCATACGTCCCGGGTACACCATTATCATGGGTGACTCCCACACATGTACCCATGGTGCTTTCGGCGCCTTTGCCGCCGGGGTCGGCACCACCGACCTGGAAGTCGGCATCCTCAAGGGGGTCTGCGCCTTCCGCGAGCCGAAAACCATCCGCATAAACGTGACCGGAAAGCTCCCCAAGGGGGTATTTGCCAAGGACGTCATTCTGTACATCATCGGCAAGCTGACGGTGAACGGCGCAACCGACAAGGTCATGGAGTTCCGCGGCAACGTGATCGACGAGATGACCATGGAGTCGCGCATGACCCTGTGCAACATGGCCATCGAAGCCGGCGGCACCTCGGGCATCTGCATGCCGGACCGGGTGACCGTCGACTACCTCTGGCCGTTCATCAGCGGCGAGTATGCTTCGAAAGAGGAAGCCTTGGCCGATTTCAGGAAATGGCACTCGGACGACGATGCGGTTTACGACAGCGAACTGAACGTCGACGTCTCCACCCTCGAACCGGTCGTCACCTTCGGCTACAAGCCGGATCAGGTAAAACCGGTAACGGAAATGGCCGGCACCGTCGTCGACCAGATCTACATCGGCTCATGCACCAACGGCCGACTGGAGGACCTGCGCATCGCCGCCCAGATCCTCAAAGGGAAAAAGATTGCCCCCAATGTGCGCGGCATCCTCTCCCCCGCCACTCCGGCCATCTACCAGGCAGCCCTGAAGGAAGGGTTGATAGAGATCTTCATGGACGCCGGCTTCTGCGTCACCAACCCGACCTGCGGCGCCTGCCTCGGCATGAGCAACGGCGTGCTTGCCGAAGGGGAGGTTTGCGCCTCCACCACCAACCGCAATTTCATGGGGAGAATGGGCAAGGGAGGGATGGTTCACCTGATGTCTCCGGCAACCAGCGCCGCAACCGCCCTCGAAGGGACGCTGGCCGACCCGAGAAAGTACCTGTAACAATCGATCCGCAGAAACCGGCGGGGTGCTGTATTGGCATCCCGTTCCGGACAGCGGCTCGCACGACCAATTCAATCCATATCCTTTGCAAGGAGATCCATATGAAAACATTCGGCGGCCCGGTCCTCTTCCTGGATCGCAGCGACATCAACACTGACGAAATCATCCCGGCCAAATACCTGACCGAAATTACCAAGCAGGATCTGAAGCCCTATATCCTGGAAGACCTCAAGCTCCCCGGCTTTGACCCGAAAGGACCGAAGACAAAGGCAGCCCGCGTCATCGTCTCACGGGCCAATTTCGGCTGCGGATCATCCCGGGAACATGCCCCATGGGTTTTCGAGGTCAACGGCATCACCGCCGTCATAGCGGAGTCATTTGCCCGCATCTTCCGGCAGAACATGTTCAACTGCGGCATGGCCGCCATCGAACTCCCCAAAGAACAGCTGGACAGCATCTTTGCCCAGGCAAAAGATGACACAACCATCAGCATCGACATCGAAACACAGAAACTGACCCTGCATGAGGGTAGTGGCAGCAAGGAGTTCGCCTTTGAAATCTCCCCCTTCGACAAGGCGCTGGTTATGGCTGGCGGTTGGGTCGACTACGCCGATCAGAAGTACTGATCCGGCTGACCAGGCAGATATACCTAACCAATGAAAAAACTGAACTGGAAAAGCCCGCACCTGCGCGGGCTTTTCCAGTTTCAACCGCTTGATATCCGTGCCGTTTTTGTTTGACTATTCGCCTCAACCATGGCAAGTAGTTAATTTTACGGCAGCAACTATGGCAAAAATACGTGATCGGGCCACTAATCCATGACGTTTCGCGGCATTATCATTACTCTCACAGCCCTGGTGCACATCATGGTGACTGCGGCAGGAGCGGAAGTTCCGGCATCCGGTCAGAATGACGCTTCGTCGTTCACCATCTGGCCACTGATCGACTACCGTAAAAATCCGAAAGAGAAATCATCCCGGCTTTCCCTGCTCGGCCCGCTCATAAGCTTCGATCATAAGGGAGACGATGAAATCACCGCCTTAAGGCCGATTTTTTACAACGAAAGCAATGACAGTTTCGGCAGCAGTTCGACCCGCTACCTCTACCCTCTGTCGTCGTCGGAAAACACACCGGAGACAAGCAGGTTCGAACTTCTCCATATTCTGCAGAAAGATGTCTTCCGCAAGGACGAGACAACAGCAGCTGAGAGCAGTTTCATGCTCTTCCCGTTCATAATCTCCGGTGAGTCCAAGAAATACGGTCCGTACACGTCGATATTCCCCCTGTACGGTGACATTTATGAACGGTTCTTTAAAGACGAATACCACTACGTCCTGTTTCCGCTCTATTCGCGCACGGTTAAGAAGGGGACGACCAACTATAACCTGCTCTACCCGTTTTTCACAGTGACCACCGGAGACAAGGAGTCCGGGTTCAGCTTCTGGCCGCTCTACGGCCACACTGCCAAGGAGGGGGTCTACAGCAGCACCTTTGCCCTCTGGCCCATCTACCTGAACGAACAGAAGGGACTTGATACCGACAATCCGTCCACCAGATTCAACCTCTTCCCCCTGTACAGCTCGTTCGAATCGTCACAGGTCAGCACCAAAACCTGGCTCTGGCCATTTTTCGGCTACTCCACCGACAACCGGAAAAATGAGGAAGAGCTGGACTACTTATGGCCCATCTGGTTGACGATTCGGGGAGAGAAGCGTAACATTACGAAATTTCTGCCGTTCTACTCAGAGGAACTGAGTGCCGATTCGAGCAAGAACTGGTACCTGTGGCCCCTGTACAGAACCGACAGTATCCAGTCAAGCGTTTACCGACAGGAGCGGCAGCGGCTGCTCTACTTTCTCTTTTCCGACAGGGTGGAGAGCTGGGCAGTTGACGACAAAAGCCGCCGCAGGACTGCCCTCTGGCCGCTGTTCGTCTACAAACGGGACGCTGATGACAACATGAGCATAACCCTGCCCGCCCCGGTCGAGCCCATCCTGGACCGTGACGGGATTGAAAAGAACTGGGCGCCACTCTGGCGTCTCTACTCGCATCAGTGGAACAGCAGCGGAGATTCAACCCTGTCAATCATATGGAACCTTTACTGGCACGAGAAGAGCGGGGATGATCTGGCCTGGGAGCTCTTTCCGCTCGTACAATACAGATCGACGAAGCAGGCAACCGAGCTGCAGTTTCTGAAGGGTCTGGTAAAATACCGGGAACAGCCGGGCAGCAGCAGACTTTCACTCTTCTGGCTTCCGCTGGACATCAACCAGGGCAGTGACAAACCCAAGCAGACAACAGGCGAGAGTAACCCTTGAAAAGATTTCTCGAATTCACAGGCGCAAAGATAATCAGGTTTCTCGAAACACTTGGACAGATGCTGATCCTTCTCGGTCAGACGGTATATTTTTTCCGGGAAGCTCCCCGGAACGTTCACAGCATCGCCACGCAGATGCTCATCATCGGCTACGAAACATTGCCGGTAGCCTCGGTCATGGCATTTTTCGTCGGCATGGTTCTGGCGCTGCAGACCGGGGTAGAACTGAACAAGTACGGCGGGCAGAACATTATCGGCGCAATCGTCGGCCACTCCATGGTGAGGGAACTCGGCCCGGTCATGACCAGCTTCCTGGTGGCCGGACGTGCGGGATCTGCCATGGCCGCGGAGATCGGCGTCATGAAGGTCTATGAAGAGATCGATGCGTTGAAGACGCTGGATATTCACCCGGTCCGCTACCTGGCAATGCCCCGGCTGATCGCCTGCCTGATCTGCATGCCTGCACTGGTGATCTATGCCGACCTGGTCGGCATAGCCGGCGGAGCGCTGATAAGCAACCTTCATCCACAGATCTTCGTCTCCTACTGGATTTATTATGACAGCCTGCAGGATGCGCTCAAGATCAAAGAGATCGGTATCGGGCTCATAAAGGCCTTCGTCTTCGGCGGCATCATCGCCCTGGTCTGCTGCTACATCGGTTTTACCACCAGCGGCGGTCCCCGGGGCATTGCACGCTCGACAACCAGGTCGGTTGTGCTCTCTTTCATGATGATTCTGGTAGCCGATTATTTTCTGACCCGGATCCTGATGTAACGTTATTCAAGGAGTTCTCATGTCCTATACAATAGAGCGAAAAGTAGGCCTGTTTTTCGTGATCGGCCTGATTCTTCTCGGTGCCATGCTGGAAGTCGGCGAAAAGTGGAACCCCTTTGAACGGAAGCTGACCTACAACACCTTCCTCTCAACGGTAACCGGCCTGAAAGTAGGCGATCCAGTCAGGCTTGCCGGTGTCAATGTGGGGAAGATCAGGAAGATAAGCGTCCATGACAGGAATGTTGAAATAGTCTTTGAAGTCAAGTCGGACACGAAGATCAAAACAGACACCGTGGCAAGCCTGAGGCTGACAAATCTTCTCGGCGGCCAGTTCCTGAGTCTCTCCTTCGGATCTCCGGAGGCACCGCTCCTTGAGGAGGGGAAGACGGTAACCGGCAAGGATACCGCAAACATCGACGTCATCGTCGACAACGTCAGCGACGTCGTCAAGGATGCCAAGGTGCTGATCAACGACCTGAACAGAAACCAGAACAAGGTGATGGGCCAGGTCTCCACTCTTCTGGATGAAAACCGCGAAGGCATCAGGGACACGGTAACCAGCCTGAAGAGCATAACCGCCAAGATCGACCAGGGGGACGGCTCCCTCGCCATGCTCCTCAACGACAAACAGCTCTACACCACCCTCAATGATGCCGGAAACAACATTAACAGCATCTCCACCAAGATCAACAGCGGCGAAGGGACTCTGGGGAAACTGGTGAATGACCCGGCAATGTACGATGATTTCAAAGGGGCCATCGGTGATCTGCGCGAGAGTGCGAACAACGTCAGCGCCGGCTTCAAGGAGATCAAGGACGTTACCGCTAAAATCAACCGGGGAGAAGGGACCATCGGCAAACTGGTCAACGACGACGAAATGTATGCCGACCTGAAGGCCACCAGCAAGAACCTGAGCGAAATAACCAAGAAGATCAATTCGGGCGAGGGCTCCATCGGCAAGCTGCTGAACGAGGACAAGCTCTACCGTGATGCCACGGCAGCCATGAAAAAGGTGGAAAAGGCAACCGAGGGTCTCAGCGACAGCGGTCCGATCTCCATCCTCGGCAGTATCATAGGAACATTATTCTGACATGGCCGGGGCATGGGAGATTGCCTTCGGGACCATCATCTCCCGGCCATACGTATTCGCCTTCTTTGCAGCCTATCTGCTGGCAGCGATTCCACACCTCGGCTGGCGCAAGGTAGCCCTGTTCACCCCGCTAGGCTACCTGATCGCCTTTCTCTCCGAACTCTGCTCCATCAACTCAGGCTTTCCCTACGGCTGGTACTATTACATCGACACCACCAGTTCCCGCGAGTTATGGGTTGCCGGGGTCCCCTTCTTCGACTCGATCTCCTACGTGTTTCTCTGCTACTGCAGCTACAGTGTGGCGCTGCTGATCCTGTCGCCGCTTAGAACCGAACGGCGCAAACTCGTCATCCTCGAAACGAAAGCCATTCGCAGCTCCTTTGCCGTTCTTCTTCTCGGCTCCCTTCTGCAGACTTACCTGGATATCATCATCGACCCTGTCTCCCTGCAGGGGGGCCGCTGGTTCCTGGGGCAGATCTACGGCTATCGTGAGGCCGGATGCCATTTCGGCGTGCCGCTCTCAAACTATCTGGGTTGGTGGCTGACGAGCGCCGTGATGATCTCTGCCCTGCAGTGGATAGACCGCCGCGTACCTGGAGAGCCGGGTTTCCAGAGCCGGTATCAGAAACTCCCCTTCTCCCCCCTCTATGGCCCGGCGCTCTACCTGTCGGTCATCGTGTTCAACCTGACCATCGCCGCCATGATCAACGAACGCCAGATTGCCGTGACCGGACTGTTCATCGTCATCCTGCCGCTGACAATGATCGTGACTCTCGCCATCCGCAGAATAAACAGGTTCACGGATGCCGAACTGAACGAACACCGTGAAGACTTTGCCCCTCGCCGTTGAAGTCCCCTTCACTGAAACAGAGCAACAAAAAAAGCCCGGTGCTCTCAATTGCACCGGGCTTTTTCTGTTATCATGCATCAGCTTCCTACAATTCACACTCCACTGACTGCTTTTCCCTGAGGGCATAGAGCCGGTTCAGGGCATTGATGTAAGCCTTGGCGGATGCCTCGATGATATCCGTTGAAGATCCCCGGCCCGTAACGGTGCGGTCACCCTCGGAAACCTTTACGGTTACCTCTCCCTGCGCGTCTGTGCCGCCGGTGATCGAGCCGACATTGTAGCTCTGCAGCTTGGCGGTGCACTTGGTCAGCTTCTTTATCGCCTTCAGCGTGGCATCGACCGGGCCGTCACCAAGCTCCGCTGTCCGTGCCGGCGCACCGTCGATCTCCATCTGCACCGTCGCGGTGGCAACCGCAAAGGAGCCGCAGGTCACGGTGATGTGCTCCAGCTTGTACTTCTCGTCGTCGCGCATGATCTCTGCGGTCATGATCGCATCCAGGTCCTCGTCGAAAACCTCCTTCTTCAGGTCTGCCAGTGCCTTGAACCGCTCGAAGGATTTGTTCAGCTTCTCGTCATCCAGCTCGTACCCCAGCTCTTCGAGACGCTTCTTGAAGGCATGGCGACCGGAGTGTTTGCCGAGAACGAGGGAGCTGGTTTTCAGACCGACCGACTCCGGGGTCATGATCTCGTAGGTCGACTTCTCCATCAGCATGCCGTGCTGGTGAATCCCCGACTCGTGGGCAAAGGCGTTGCCACCGACAATGGCCTTGTTCGGCTGCACCATGATGCCGGTTATGGTGGAGAGGAGGCGGCTGGCCGGGGTGAGCTGCTCCGTTACCACGTTTGTCCTGAATGGCAGGATGTCGTGCCGTGTGCGAAGGGCCATGACGAACTCTTCCAGCGAACAGTTGCCGGCACGCTCGCCGATCCCGTTGATGGTGCACTCCACCTGACCCGCCCCTGCCTGCACAGCGGCGATCGAGTTGGCAACCGACAGCCCCAGGTCGTTGTGGCAGTGCACGGATATGACCGCCTTGTCGATGTTGGCGACATTCTCCTTCAGGTACTTGATGATGTTGAAGTATTCGAAGGGGATGGTGTAACCGACCGTATCCGGGATATTGACGGTAGTCGCCCCGGCATCGATCACCGCCGCCACCACTTCGGCCAGGAACGGCAGCCGGGTCCGGACGGCGTCCTCGCAGGAGAATTCAACATTGGGGGTATAGGATCTGGCCCGTTTCACCGCCTTGACCGCCGCCTCCAGCACCCGTGCCGGCTCCATCTTCAGCTTGTACTTCATATGGATATCGGAGGTGGCTATGAATGTGTGAATCCTCCCCCGCTCGCCGGCATACTGCAGCGCCTCCCAGGCCCGGTCAATGTCCTTGTCGCTGGAGCGGCAGAGTCCGGCGATCTCCGGCCCCCTGATGGTCTGGGCGACCCGCTTTACCGCTTCGAAATCCCCTTCCGAAGCAATGGGAAAACCGGCTTCGATAACATCCACATTCAGTTTTTCGAGCTGTTTGGCGATCCTCAGTTTTTCCTCGATATTCATGCTGTTGCCGGGGGACTGCTCCCCGTCACGCAGGGTTGTGTCGAACACCTTCACCGTTTTGATTGCCTCATCGATTGCCATCCCATCCTCCTTTGCCTGGTTGATCTGATACTTCATCAAGTGTTGCAGATAATCGTCCGATTGCCAGCAACAAAAAAAGCCTGCGCCCCAAAACAAGGGGCGAAGGCTTTGTGTCTCCGCGGTACCACCCTTATTTGCCCGTGACCGATCAGCATCTAGTGATGATCGGTTCGACGAGCCTCATTTCACCCGTTACGTGGGTGTGCGTCTCCGACTACTGCTTTCACCGGAGCGGCTCCGAGGCGAGTTCATCTGCTCTTTTACCGGTTTGCACCACCCACCGGCTCTCTGGGAAAAGAGTTTGAGACTACTACTCCTCTTCACTGCCTTTTCTATTTTGGTGATGATAGAAAAATATCCGCGAAAGTGTCAAGGAGTTTTCCGTTACGGGCGCTGAAGTTTCATGTGAATAAAACTTCTTTTATAGTGATAAACAGGAACTCTATCCGGCCATCTATTTCCTGCCTGACTGGATCATCTCCTCATGCCCCTTGTGCATGGCCTTTTCCAGCCTTCGGCGACGCGGCCAGGTAACAAGGAACGTCACTGGTCCGGAGAGGATGTAGCAAAGGAACAGGACGAACATCATGATGGCCGGTTCAGCGGCAATGACGATGAGCAGCAGAACGGCAAGGACCAGGAAACCGAACGGTTGCTTCTTGATCAGTTCCGGATCCTTGAAGGAGTAGTATTTGACACTGGATACCATGAGGAAAGCGAGACAGTAGATGAGAATGAGTATGGCCAGCTTCTTGTAGGAGCTGGGCCATCCCATGTGGTGAAAGAAGAGTACGGTGGCAGAAACCATGCTGGCGGCAGCCGGAATGGGGAGACCTACAAACCGTTTGCTCTCAACGGTGTCGACCTGGACGTTGAATCGGGCGAGCCTGAGAGCGCCGCAGACCACGAAGAGAAACGCCGCCAGCCAGCCGAGCCGGCCGAACGGTTTCAGCGCCCAGAAATACATGATGAGTCCCGGAGTAACGCCAAATGCCACAAGGTCAGCGAGGGAGTCGTACTCCACGCCGAACTTGCTGGTGGTGCCGGTCGCCCGCGCAACCTTGCCATCCAGTCCGTCAAACACTGCGGAAATCAGTATGCAGATAGCGGCAGTGTGGTAATCGCCGTTTACGCCGGAAATCATCCCGTAGAAACCGGCAAAGAGACTGCCGGTGGTAAACAGGTTGGGAAGGATATAGATCCCCTTGCGCATGCTTTCCGCTCTACTGAACCCCTGTTCGCTCATGGCAGAATCCCCAAGATAGTTTCACCGCAAATAGTTTTCTCACCCATTTCAACCTTGATTTCGGATCCCTTGGGAAGATAGACGTCCAGTCTCGAACCGAACCGGATCAGTCCGTACCTTTGTCCCCTGATGACCATCTCCCCGACCCGCGGATAGCAGACGATGCGACGTGCAATCAGGCCGGCGACCTGGACGACCACCACATTCTGCCCTTGCGAGGTCTCGATCACCAGCCCGTTGCGCTCGTTTTCGAACGTTGCCCGTTCGTCCCGCACATCGAGGAATTTACCTTTGACGTAAAAATTGTCGGTTATCCTGCCGCTAAAGGGGACCCGGTTGATATGGACGTTGAAAACGGACATGAAGATGCTGACCTTGATCATCTCCTCGCCCGTCTGCTCCTCCCGGGCATTGCCGAGGAAAATGATCCTGCCGTCTGCAGGAGCGAGCACGCCGTTTTCCACGGCCGGAACGGTCCGGTGCGGATTACGGAAGAAGAAGATCGTGAAAAGGGCGAGCAGTGCGGCAATCCCGGAGAGGACCAGGAAAAAGCCTGAGTTCAGGCTGCCGGAAACGAGATACAGGATGGCAGCAGCGGCGCCGAAAGCACTGATGAAGGGGAGCCCCTCCATGGCTACGGGAGTATTCTGATTACGCATAATATGAATCATCCATTATAAGTGGCAAGCCACGGGTATTTGAGCATCATAACAACAGAAAGGCCGGGTGACAAGGCGCAAACGCACCAGAGCACCCGGCCTGTTCGGATCAGATCAGCTATAATCAGTTTTTGCTCTTGTCGACGATCTTCTGGATCCAGGGCATCATGCTCCGGAGCTTTTCCCCGACCTGCTCGATCGGGTGGGCGGCATTGAGCCGGCGACGCGCCGTCATCTCGGGATAGTTGGCCATTCCCTCGAGGATGAAGCGCTTTGCGTATTCGCCGTTCTGGATGTTGGCCAGACACTCCTTCATCGCCGCACGGCTCTGCTCGTTAATCACCTTCGGACCGGTGACGTACTCGCCGTACTCGGCGTTGTTGGAGATGGAGTAATTCATGTTGGCGATGCCACCCTCGTACATCAGGTCGACGATCAGCTTGAGCTCATGGAGACACTCGAAGTAGGCCATCTCAGGGGCATAGCCCGCCTCCACCAGGGTCTCGAAGCCGGCCTTGACAAGTTCCACCGCCCCGCCGCAGAGTACCGCCTGCTCGCCGAACAGGTCGGTCTCGGTCTCATCCTTGAAAGTGGTCTCGATGATGCCGGTACGGCCGCCGCCGATGGCGCTGGCATAGGAGAGGGCCACCTCGCGGGCCTTGCCCGATGCGTTCTGGAATATGGCGATCAGGTCGGGGATTCCCCCACCCTTGACGAACTCGGAACGGACCGTGTGCCCGGGTGCCTTGGGAGCAATCATGACCACGTCAAGGTCGGCGCGGGGGACGACCTGGTTGTAGTGAATGGCAAAGCCATGGGCAAAGGCCAGGGTGGCCCCCTTCTTCAGCTTCGGTTCGATCTCGTCGCGATAGAGCCTGGACTGGAACTCGTCGGGCGTAAGAACCATCACCAGATCTGCCGATGTCACGGCCTCGGCCACGGAAGCCACCTTCAATCCGTGGTTCTGGGCCTTGACCGCCGACGGCGACCCGGCACGCAGGGCAACGGTCACGTCGACCCCGGAATCCTTCAGGTTGCAGGCATGGGCGTGCCCCTGTGAACCGTAGCCGACTATCGTCACCTTCATCCCCTTGATGATGGCGAGATCACAATCCTTGTCGTAATAAACGTTCATTCGTTTCCTCCATGTATTTATCTGCTCAGAAATTTCTGGCTCTAAAATAGCTACTCTGGTGCGGGAACGTGGATTTTCGTCAAATCAAGGCGCCCAAGGAATCCAGCGGAGGCGTAGCAGCGCTACGCCGCACAAGGGATTGCGCCGGGCAACGCCGAGTTGGCGGAAAAGCCGCGTTCCCTCCTACCCTTTCCAGCCTTTGGCGCCTCGTCCTATGGCAACCGTCCCCGTCCTCACGAGTTCCTTCAGCCCCAGCGGGCGGAGCAGTTCGAGAATTGCCTCGATCTTCGTGGGCGAACCGGTCGCCTCAATGGTATACGACTTGGTGGTGACATCGATGATCTTGGCGCGGAAAATATCGACGATGCGCAGCACTTCCGCCCGGCTCTCGTCCTCGGCGGTCACCTTGATGAGTGCCATCTCCCGCTCGATGCCGCTGCCGTCGGTGAAGTCGATCACCTTGATGACATCGATCAGCTTGTTCAGCTGCTTGGAAATCTGCTCCAGCACCTGCTCGTCGCCACCGGTTACCAGGGTGATGCGAGAAATGCTCTCGTCGTTGGTCGGCGCCACCGAGAGGGAATCGATGTTGAAACCGCGGCCGGAGAAAAGCGCCGCTACCCGGGAGAGAACGCCGAACTCGTTTTCAACCAGCACCGAAATTGTATGTTTCATGGAATAACCTCCACTTAAACCAAGTAAAAAGTAAGAAGTGAGTAGTGAGCAGTAATAAGCCGTTACTTTTCCCTATTCACTGTTCACTGCCCTTAGGCGTTCAATACCATCTCATTCAGCGACGCACCGGCCGGAACCATTGGCAGAACCTTCTCCTCCCGGGCAACCTTGAACTCCATGATGACCGGTCCGTCGGTGGCAAAGCCCTTCCTGATCGTCTCCTCCACCTCTTCGGACTTGGTCGCCTGGAATCCCGTGGCGCCATATGCCTCAGCCAGCTTGATGAAGTCGATGGGGAGCTCCATGCAGGTCTGGGAGTAGCGCTTGTCGAAGAAGAGCTCCTGCCACTGGCGTACCATGCCGAGGAAATTGTTGTTCAGGATGACGAGCTTCACCGGCAGCCTGTTCTGGACGATAGTGGCCAGTTCCTGGATATTCATCTGCACGCCTCCGTCGCCGCAGACACAGATGACCTGGCGCTGGGGGAAAGCTGCCTGAGCCCCCATGGCGGCCGGCAGACCGTACCCCATGGTACCGAGCCCGCCGGAGCTGAGCAGGGTGCGGGGAGAGGTGAAGGTGAAGAACTGGGCGGTCCACATCTGGTGCTGGCCGACATCGGTGGCAACGATGGCATCGGGATTGGACAGCTCCCGCAGCTTCTCGATAACGTACTGGGGCTTGATGACCGAACTGGCGTGCTTGTAGGTCAGCGGGTGCTTGGCCTTCCAGGCGGAGATCTCCTCCTTCCACGGCTGAATCGCCTCCTTCAGCTGAGCGACCTTTTCGGGGTGGGAGTCGGCGACCTTGATCATCCGCTGCAGAATCCCCTTCACGTCACCGACAATGGGGAGATCGACCCGGACGTTCTTCTTGATGGAGGTTGGGTCGACGTCGATGTGTATGATCTTGGCGTGGGGTGCGAAGGTCGTCAGCTTGCCGGTGACCCGGTCGTCGAAACGGGCGCCGATGGCAACCATCACGTCCGTATTGGTCATGGCCATGTTGGCGTAATAGGTACCGTGCATCCCGAGCATCCGCAGGGAGTTGGGGTCATTTTCCGGGAATGAGCCGAGCCCCATCAGGGTGGTGGTCACCGGCAGATCCAGCTTCCGGCAGAAAGCGGTCAGCTCTTCGGCCGCGTTGCCGAGCACCACCCCGCCGCCGACATAGACGACCGGCTTCTTCGCGCCTAAGATCATCTCCACGGCACGCTCGATCTGCTTCGGATGTCCCTCTACCGTCGGCTTGTAGCTGCGCAGTTCGATGGTCTCGGGGTAGTTGAACTCGGTCTGGGCAATCTGCACATCCTTGGGGATATCCACCAGCACCGGTCCGGGACGGCCGGTGCGGGCGATGTAGAACGCCTTCTTCAGGATGGTTGCCAGTTCCCGCACATCCTTCACCAGGAAATTGTGCTTGGTGCAGGGGCGGGTAATACCGATAATGTCGACCTCCTGGAAGGCATCGTTGCCGATCAGGGGGGTGGGTACCTGGCCGGTGATAATCACCATGGGGATCGAATCCATGTAGGCGGTGGCGATTCCGGTGACCGTGTTGGTCGCCCCCGGCCCGGAGGTGGCGATTGCCACACCGACACGGCCGGTCGCCCGGGCATAGCCGTCGGCGGCATGTACCCCGGCCTGTTCGTGGCGGGGGAGGATATGCCTGATATCCTTGAAGTTGTAAAGCTCGTCATAGATATTGATAACCGTGCCCCCGGGGTAGCCGAACACCAGGTCGACCCCCTCCTTCTTGAGACACTCCAGCAGAATTCTTGCACCGTTCATTTTCATATTTTTTCTCCCTCTTCTAAGGGGTAATAACTTCAATGGAATAAAACGTAAAACCTTTGAACCGCCCGTTCGCTCCGCTCACTCAAGGCGCAAAGGACGCAAAGTGGTCGCAAGGAGCACCTGGGGGAAGAACGCTTACTTTGCGGAACTTTGCGCTCTTTGCGGCTTTGCGGTGAAGAATTTTGCTAGTCCGCAGTTGTTACTGCGCCGGTGTGGGCAGAAGTAACAACCTTCGCATACCGTGCCAGCCAGCCCCCTCTGATCTTCGGCTCGGGCGGGTTCCAACGGGAACGCCGCTCCTCAAGGACCTCAGGGCTCACCAGCAGCTCCAGCTTCCGGCCAGGGATATCCAGCCTGATGCGGTCCCCCTCCTCGACGAAGGCGATCGGACCACCCTCGGCAGCCTCGGGGGAGATGTGGCCGATGCAGGGGCCGCGGGTACCGCCGGAGAAACGGCCGTCGGTAATCAGGGCGACCGAGTCGCCGAGCCCCATACCCATGATGGCGGCGGTCGGGGCGAGCATCTCGCGCATCCCCGGCCCCCCCTTGGGCCCCTCGTAGCGGATGACAACCACGTCACCGGAGGTAATTTTACCCTCCATGATGGCCGCCATGGCCGACTCTTCCGTCTCGAAGCAGCGGGCGGTCCCCTCGAACTGCATCATGGGTGCCGAAACACCTGACTGCTTGACAACCGCCCCCTTCGGCGCAAGGTTGCCGAAGAGGACAGCTATCCCTCCTTCCTTCTTCACGGGATTGTCCAGGGGACGGATCACCGTTTCATCGATATTTTCCACGCTGGCAGCCAGCTGCAGGGTGGAGAGCCCGAACACCGTCGGGTTGTCCTTGATCTTGCCCCCCAGCTGTTTCAGAACCCCGGCAACCCCGCCGGCCACGTCCAGGTCTTCCATGAAGTGCTCGCCGGCCGGATTCATGGAAGCCAGCTGCGGCGTCTCCTTGGCAAGGATGTCGAAGGTCTCCAGCGGCAGTTCCACCCCGGCCTCGCGGGCGATTGCCAGCAGGTGCAGCACGGTATTGGAAGAACCGCCAAGGGCAAGGTCGACCCGTATGGCATTTTCGAAGGCTTCGCGGGTCAGGATGGAGCGCGGGGTGATGTTGTTCTTCACCAGCTCGACGATCTTCTCCCCCGAGGCATAGGCGATGCGCCGTTTCATGGCGGAAACGGCAAGGGCGGTGCCGCAGCGGGGAAGGCTCATCCCCAGGGTCTCGGTGAGGATCGCCATGGTATTGGCGGTAAAGAGCCCCTGGCAGGACCCCATCCCCGGGCAGGCGTTATCCTCGCAGATTTTCAGCTCCTTTTCGTCGATCACCCCTGCCTTGTAGCGGGCCATGGCCTCGAAAGTGTCGGTAACGAACGAATACTTGCGCCCGGCCGTGCCGCGGCCGCTCATCATCGGCCCGGCGGTCACCACGATGCAGGGGATATCCAGTCTGGCGGCAGCCATGAGCATGCCCGGGGTGATCTTGTCGCAATTGGTCAAAAGGACGAGACCGTCCAGCCGGTGGGCCTCGGCAACCGACTCGACCATGTCGGCAATCAG
>Ga0073934_10002332_pt1 | contig 40298 bp, 40 predicted proteins | sample LarsenN4metaG_FD_76834 | JGI IMG/M metagenome (GOLD analysis project Ga0073934, IMG submission 76834) | Hot spring sediment bacterial and archeal communities from British Columbia, Canada, to study Microbial Dark Matter (Phase II) - Larsen... ...
GAATCAGGTGATGCTGCTCTATCGGGGCGATCAGGTTCCGGACAACGCGCACCATGTGTTCGACGGTGTCTGTCTTGGTGGAGACCTCGACATGGTGGAACGTATTCTCACCGGTGCGGGGAGAAAAGAATCCTTCCGCGCTTATCTGGGATATTCGGGATGGGGGCCAGGTCAGCTGGAAAATGAGATGAAAACCGGCTCGTGGATCACGTTGCCGGCGGACCCGCAGGCGGTGTTTGAGAAAGATCCGACGCGTGTCTGGGGAGATATCCTCCGCACGCTGGGTGAAGCCTATCAACCATACGCCGAAATGCCGTTTGATCCGTCCTGCAATTGATCGCCCGGGGCCGTTCTGCCTACATTTACCACATCATCATTGAAGCATGCCGCGTGGGGTGGTAGGGTCATGCTTCATTCTAAGCGAGGTGCGAAAATACATGAGTCAGCCGGATATGCTGGGGTCTGAAACCGAGACCTTCCTGAAAAAATTGCATGAACGTCCGCATCTGCCGATTGCCGGGTGGCTGCGCGCACCGGCCCATGTGCATTACCAAGCGTTTCGCATGTCCGACCCGCCAACGCAGCGTCCCGCGAGTCGAGTGGAGTTCCAGTCGTTGCTGGGGCGCTTCAAGGTTTCCGCCGAAACGACCGAGCTCCGGGAGAATTTCGGCTATGGCGTGAAGGAGGCGGACAATGGCGATCGGCTCATTCTCATCTGGCAGGCGCATACAGAGTACTACAACTACCAATTCTGGCACGTCCCCTCAGAAGTTGGTCGTAAGGTAGCTTTTGGACCGCTGACCTTTCCGGATTGCACCTTTTCCTTAGAACCACTCGGGTCGGTGGTGTGCCGCTTGGATATTCTATTGATGACAGACGCTTTGCCGTCGCGCGATGAATTGCGGGGACACCTGCCCGGGCCCGTGGTGTATGGCAGCCGGGTGTTTAATGAGCAGTCTCGCGTGGCCACGAGTTTTACGCCGGACGAGCAGGGACGAGAGCGGTATTGGATCAGCGTCGGGCCAGCTCACAGTGATGCCTCACGGCTAAAAGATATCGTGGATGCGATCGTGCGGATCGAGACCTACTACCATTTACTGCTCATGCAAAAGCCGCTGTTCTCGGCTGCCATCGATCAAGTCTATAAATTCGAACAGGTCCATCTGAAACAGCGGGAAATCATCACGAGTCATATCGCCCATGCCGACTCTCAAACGTTACAGCGCTGGCTTAATACCCTTACGCAAGATCTACTGAAGACCAACCGCATTGCCGGCAAACTTCATTTCGAGCTGTCCGCCTCGCTGCCCTACGACAAGATTGTGCATACCACGCTGGGATCACTCGCTGAGCGGCAGATGGAATCCTACCGGCCGATTTCTGATTATGTGCTCAGCGGCATTACAGGCGTGGCAGAAGGGTATCAACAACTCTTGAAGCGGATCGACACGTTACGAAACGGGTTCGAGGGCATCATCTCCATCATTCGCACCCGTGTGGACTTGATCGTGGAAGCGCAAAACCTGACGCTGCTCCAGAGTGTGGACAAAACGACCAAAAGCCAAGTATTGCTACAGCATACGGTCGAAGGATTATCCGTCATCGTCATTGCTTATTATTTGGCTGGACTGGCGGGATATGTCTTTAAGGGACTCTCTGAACTCGGTTGGCTCAGCAATGCGAATCTGGCCTCAGCCGTCTTCGTCCCGATTGCCATCGGGCTTGCCTTCGCCGTGACAGTATTGAGTAAAAGATATTTGCACAAGAAGCTGGCCGGTGAGCAGCCTGGAAAGAAACCTGACAAGTCCGTCGAATAGCTCACCGCCGGTAGTGACTCGCGACTGTACAATCGTCCAATCTCGCATAATTGGTTCTGCCTGTTGAACTGACCGGATTACGACCCATCACTTGCCCAGTGGATCTCCCAGCCAGAAGTCTCTACTGCGCCCGTATCAACATCACGTAGATTACCAGATCAACGCTAGTAAATGTACTTGACATAAAACCGTCATCGTATTGGTCGACAGCTCGAAAGCATGATGAGCTGTTTGCGTGAATTATCGGAATTGATACACCACCTGAATCTCATTCGATACATGCCCGAATTATTTTCAAAATGGCCATCGTGATGAGAGAAGACTTCTTACAACCCTATGGTGCTGAAAAGAAAGAGAGACGACCGCTCTTACCTCTGCGTGACGCTTTTTGTATCTCACTGGCATCTCACTTGCTGTTGATCAATGTGAAGCCACAGCAAAAGTTGAGCCTCGAACAACCGGTACCGGTTCAAGCAACCAGATAGTTGAAATGTTTGGTGTGCATGAGCCGGAAGCAAAGGGATATCGTTCGAACGGCTCAACGAGGGCGTTCATGTGTCTAAAACAACATCACAAAGAGGGAGGTTACCAATGCATGGATTTGATAACCGGGGGCTTGATGTCCCCCAGGGACGGTTCAGCCAGTCTGGCCGTTTCGGTCGCATGTTTCCGGAGCTTCGATCGCTGAAAGAATTTAATCCGGGTCCTACCGAGTTGGGGAAAGTCAACGGCGCGATGGACGGCGGCAATCCGCCGCCTACGGATACCAGCCAGAACAACCCACGTATCAAGGCAGGATACACCTTTCTGGGTCAGTTCATCGACCATGACCTGACGCTCGATACGACTTCTCAGCTCGAACAGCAGGTCGATGTCACTGCGACGACCAATTTCCGGACTCCAGCACTGGAGCTCGATTCTGTGTACGGGTTGGGTCCGGCGGTTCAACCACATCTGTATGACCGCGACAAACCATTCCGTCTGCTGCTTTCGCCGGATGGGAACGACCTGCCACGCAACTCACAGGGTACGGCGCTGATTGGCGACCCGCGGAATGATGAGAATTCAATCATCGCACAGTTGCATCTGATCTGGCTCAAGTTCCACAACCAAGTATTCGAGAAAGAATTCGCCGACATGCCGGTCGGGCGCGAGCGGTTTGAGGCGGCACAGAGGCTTGTCCGGTGGCATTACCAGTGGCTCGTCGTAAATGAGTTCCTGCCGCGCATCTGCGGTAGCAAGTTGGTGGCCAAAACTGTTGCCGATCCACCGTTTGAATTCTCCGGCCATGCCTTCATGCCGGTCGAGTTCAGCGTCGCCGCCTATCGGTTCGGTCACAGCCAGACGCGCCCTGGCTATCTGCTTGGGCGGACCGGTGGCATTCGGGCCGCGGCGCTATTTCCCGACGATCCGTCGATTCCAAACTCAGTGGGTGATCTGCGTGGGTTCCGTCCGATCCCACCGGAACTCAGGATCGAGTGGAACAGCTTTTTCGGCCCGACCGCGCAACCCAGTAAACTGATCGATACCAAACTGTCTCGCGTGATGCTTCGGCTGCCGGACGGTGTCGTGCCGCCGGGAACGCCGGATAAGAATCGTTCTCTGGCGACGAGGAACCTTCAGCGTGGAATCGACGTGCGGCTTCCCAGCGGACAGCACGTCGCTCGCCGGCTGTGCATCAAGAATCGGCTCACTGAAGATGAAATCTGGAAAACGAACGGGGCGAAGGTCGGATCGGGGCCGGCGCCGCTGTGGTTCTATAACTTACGCGAAGGCGAAGTGAGGGCAAACGGCCGACGCCTGGCAGGTGCAGGCGCGGCTATTGTCGCACGAACGATCATTGCGTGTTTACTCGCCGACCAGGCGTCCTATCTCTGGCAGGATCCCGAGTGGAAGCCCACGCTGGGCAAGAACGGGCGTTTTACGGCGAGCGATCTGGTCAACTACGCGCTGAACTTGTCCGGCGCCAACGAGATGGCGTCTGAGGACGTTAATGCACTGGAAGGTGACGACTAACGTGTGGTGCCACGGGCCCGGCCGGCGTTTTCCAGCCGGGCCCTTTGGCCTCGGCAAGACCAGGAGTCAATAACCAGTGCCATGTGGAATACAGAACCAGCCAGATGGAATATCCGCATGGAGCATTGAATACAAAATGGAAAAGGTTCGAATGGAACTAAGTAGCATGTGCATCGAGGCGGCGGACCTTCAGGTCACCGCGTCTCATGCATTTGAATTCGCGGCGAAGGGATTTCCATATGGCGCTGATTGACGAGGTGAAGGCTGTGTGCGATCGGCTGGCTCCGTTAGGCTGGCGAGACTTGCTGCTGAACGTCACTGCGGGGCAGCTCGATATCCTGAAGCCCACCGGCGCTGCGCTCAAGACGGAACTTACGAAAACGCTCACGACGATTGATCGGAGTGTCACGGGATTTACCGACTTCGCGCTTTCCGGGACCAGAGCGATTACAGGAGGAGCGCCGGCGAATAGTCTGTTGTACCACGCAATGGCGTCGCCGAATGTGACGACTGGTCTCAGTGGGTTTCCCACGCTCAAGGAAATCGAGACGGTAGAAAATTATGTGTTCGGTGTTCAACCACCGACGCTGGGGAGTTTGAAGGCCAAGGCCGGGCTGACTGGATCCCAGCGTCTTTCCGTGGTGTTATTTGCGTACGAGTATCGGCCGGCGCGTGATACCTGTACTCGCCGCCAAGCCGACATGGTGTTCTCCCGAACAGGCATTTCACGTGTGGGCACCAGACCGGCAAGGTACGATGCGAAGAACCGTGGATTTCAGGCGCAAGTCGACGATGATCCGTTTGCCTTCCGTGTGTGTCCGGCAAGGTTCGCGGCCTTTCTCGCCGTTCAGAAGAAAGGAAGCGACATCACGGTCATGCGTCCCAGGTCCGGCGATAACACCCGTGATTTTTGGGTGCCGATCCATAAACTCTTCAACGGCACGGAATGCATCGCTGGCCTCGACCTGCAGGTAGAGCTGTCCGCTTTCCATTATAACGATAAGATCCGACGGACCCGTGCCATTACCTTACGATTGACGAGAGTCCCCACCACCGCGCCGTTTCAATTTTCTACGGGAATTGCGGAACTGTCGACCGACGCCTCGTTGGGCGCGGGAATCGTCATGCCGGTGCCCCATCCCCGGCTTGTGGAACCGGCTACGGTGAATGGACGGTTACTGACCTACAGGGTTCCGCCGGGGCAGAAAGCGTTTGCCGCACTGGAGCCTGGAGCTGCGCAGGGTGCCGATGGATCAGAAATACGTCCGGCGCCGGCCTATGTGCATGCCCGAACGCAGGTGCGTAACGGTGCGTTGATCGATCTGAATAACGACCCCACCAGGCCCGATGTGAACGACACCGTGTCCACCGGAAATTATCGGGCGCTCCACTACGTGGATTTTACGGGGGATGGTCAGATCAGCGCGAGCGTTCCGGCTCTGGCTGGAAAGCCGGAAGTGGCCGCCGCGGTGGTTCCCTGTTATTCGCTGGTGGGGGCGCCTGATTTCTTCACCGCCGCCGGTCAGCGGGAATTATTCGAACGAGTGCCTGACGACTTCTGGGGCGTGCCGCCGGTACCACTGTGCGACACGCGGCTTTCCGCGAACCTCCAGATGCCCGGGAACCGATTTAGCGCTGCAGAGAAAACCATCTCTGCCTTGGTGCCACTCTTAGGCACGGCACCGACCGGAGTCACGATACCTCAGTCGTTGGATGCCGATCGACATTCGTGCTTGCCGGATGATTGTGCTGGGGTCTTCGCGCCGGGTTGGGATGTCAGCACCGACCGCACACGAGTATCCGGAGCGCAAGTGCAGCACTTGGCTGCCTATGGATTGGGGAGCCCGTTCCCCGAGGATGCCAAGTTATGCGCCGCGCTCAGTACATTTTGGCCCGCCGTGGCGCCGGATGCATCCAGATCGATGTCGCCGAACACGGGCAATCCAGGTCTGCGGGCAACGGTGGCACCGCTGACCGATGAGGAAATTGGGCAAGTAGGGGCACTTCCTTGGGATGGAGTCGTCGGCCCCAAGATCAGTACGTTCGGCGGTGTTGAGTTTCTCGATTGCGAGAAGTTTTTACATGTGGACTATGTGAAAAATGCCTTGGAAGGACGCTTCACGCCGCGACTCACGACCCAAGTCTCGAGTGAAGAATATCGTCTGCGGATGCAGGCGATCGCGAAATGCTACAACATTGTGGGCGACGATCGGAACCTGCGCTTTGTGGTCTCTTTCCGCAAAGTCAGCGCGGGTGATCCGGAATTGCAGCGCGCTCAATTGGATACGTCGACGGTGTTGAGTGGAGAGGTCTATCGCATCGACATGATCTTAGGAGGGGAGGATACGGAACAATCGCATCCGAGCGACTTTCGCCGTAGTCTGCTCCCGATCCAAGATCGGCAAATATTTTTGATCGGTCCGCGGACCGATACGGCGCTGCGTAAGCGGGCGAACCAAACCGTGTGGTCGCGCGTGTGATGCGTGTCGTCATTATAGGCGGCGGCCCATCAGGAGCCGCAGCCGCGCTCACGCTCTTGGATGCGCAAATTCCCGTTACCATCGTTGAGTGCAAACCGTTTCCACGGTATCGCCCGGGAGAAACGTTACATCCGGGTATTGAACCGCTGCTCGACAAACTAGGGGTTGCTGACCGTCTGCATGCGGCTGTTTCTGTCAGGCAGACAGGGATATGGTCTGCATGGGGCGGTGCGATGCAATTCGTGCCGTATGGCGCGGATCCGAACGGACCATGGCGAGGCTATCAGGCGATTCGCGCGGACTTCGATCGTCGGCTGCTCGAAAGCGCACGCTCGCGCGGGGCGACAGTGCTTTCGGGCAAAGCGTCATGGGTATTGTTCAATACCTCCGACGCGGTTGCCGGGGTGATGACGTCCGAAGGACCCATCCAGGCGACCTTTGTGATCGATTGCAGCGGCGGCGCCCATACACTCGCGCGGCAGCTTCGCATTCCCATTGTGAAGTATTCACCCTACTTGGTCGCCCGCTTTGGCTATGCCACCGGTTGTTTTGACGATCCAACACCGTCGATTTGTGCAGACCATGATGGATGGACATGGATAGCCGAGGTGGAGCCGCATCGCTTTCAGTGGACTCGCGTGACTGAAACGCATAAACGACCTGATCGCACATGGATTCCACAGTGTCTTCGAGGTCTTGAGACAGAACCGTCTCGCAGCGCAGATGTCACATGGCGTATGGCGAAAACGGTCGCCGGCCCTGGCTATTTCCTCGCCGGTGATTCTGCGGCGGTGCTTGATCCATCGTCATCGCACGGTGTTCTACGGGCCATCATGTCGGGAATGATGGCGGCGCATTTGGTAGTTCGACATCTGTGTGATGGAGCCGATGCATTGGTATGTGCCTCGACGTATCAAGAGTGGCTGACAAGGTGGTTTCAGCATGATGTGGAAGAAATGAGTCACGCGTACCAGGCCGTGAACTTGTTCGGCTTTACGGGCTGAAGCAACACCATCCGGTCGAGATTGGTCGGTAGACTCAAGGCTGATTTTAGGGTCAGAGAGTGGAGGGCAGACTTCAGTACTAGCCTATTGCCGAACCTGAGCTTAGCAGGCTATGGAAACTCTTGTTTTCTCTGTTCCCTGGGGTAGGTAGGCACAACTCGCTAGCCACCATTCCAAGGGAGGTTCAAGATGTGCGGGCAGGATACACAATAGGCTGGGATGTTCAGTTATCTTTCGGCGGAGAAGCGAGTCCCGGCGACCCACCGGCTGCAGCCCTCCGGCACTATGTGGAGACGGCGCTGACCGCATTGTCGCCCCAGTTGGAGCGGCTCTATGCCCGAACCGGTCGACCCTCGATTGCCCGGAGAAGCTCCTGAGAGCCCTGTTGCTGCCGGTGCTCTGCAATGTGCTGAGTGAACGGCTGTTGATAGAACACCTGGATTACAATTTTATTATTCCGCTGGTGTGTTGGTCTCGAGTTGGACGCGCCAGTGTGGAACGTGACCGCGTTTACGTAATCGGGATCGTTTGCTGGTGAGCGAGGTCGCGACAGCGTTCTTCGAACAGGTCTTGGCTCATGCCAATGCCCAGCGTCTCGTGTCCGATGAGAACTTCACAGAGAATGGGACGCTAATTGAGGCCTGGGTGGGTCAGAAGTGGTTCAAAAAGAAGCGGGCAGAATCGTCAGATTCGCCGACAGACCATCTGAGCATGCCGCGTCGATTTCCGTGGCGAGCAGCGGACGACTGCCACGCATACCTCGATCCCCGATTCAGACGCGCGGTTGTAGACGAAGGCGGCGGAGCAAGAGGCTGGATGAGCCTTGTCGGTTGCGACCTCGTTTTAGTCAGAGCATAAGCATTCCGCACCGTCATTTGGATCTGAAGAGATACAGTTCATGAATCTTTTTCGATACACGAATCACTGTTATTCGATAGGACGCATCGCGCGTAACGTAGCAAGATAGCTGGCTGCTCCTTACCGACGACGTTTGGATAGCGGTTTTCTTTGAGCTCTTGGCAAGCATCCTGCTTCCTTCGATCAGCGTAAAGCCGTCCCGAACATCACAAAGCACGCCCCGACCGAGAGCTTCTATCATGAGCAGCACGATCCAAGGTTCCGTCCAAAGCTCCCAAGAGAACATGCCTCAGGACAATGAGACCCCGCCCGCGACAGGTGCACAACAAGGTAGCCTCGTTCACTCCAAATTCGCAGAAATTGCCTGGACTTCCCTAGCAACTGTCTTCGCAGGTCTGATCGGTGCCAATTGGTTCGGTGAATGGGTTGTCAAGAAAGAAAACCCGCCCAATTCGAGTCAGCCGATTGCGATTCATCGAGCAATCATCTACGCCAAGATTCTTGCCTTTCGTGACCGGGAACAGGGCGAAAAACCCCTGTACACGAAAAAAGTTCGCCTTGCCGGTAATGCGATCGAACAAGAAATCACGCTGTACGACGAAGCGCTCTATCTGGAGACCTTTTACCTACAGGGGTCACATGCGAACCGGGTGTCCCTCGAAGGCCATTCTTCCGGCATAGTCGACGTTACGCCGATTGTCCCCCAAGCCGCTGAGTTTGATCTCCATCACTACGAGCAGTCGGCGTTCAAACATCTGAGTTATACGCTCGATATTTCCAAACGGGACTATCTGACGGTCGCTTACCACTATTACAATGGTTTTCAGTTTAATCCCTCAGGTCGCAAGTATGAGAGCGACGGAGGTGTGCACTTCGAGTATCCCGTAGATGAAGCGGTCGTGATCTTTGATTTCTCCAATGTGGCCACCCAGAAACGGGAGACTCCGTTTCGCATCAGAGGAACGCCGGTCGTCTCCCTCAAGCGGTCAAAGGATGGTCCCAAAGAGCCGGTCGAGTTCTCGTATCAGGATGGAATTCTGACCACGAAGTCTATCTCGAATATCCAAAAGGGAACGCACATTTTCTGTGATTGGGAGTGGGAAACGGAACTGCGCGAGAGCGAAGGCAACAGTTAGGTAGAAGGTCAAAATCGGTACAAGTAATATCGACAGGACATCTGCCAGGTGAAAAGGCCAGTCGAGTCTTTCGACGCAACGGGGTCACTAATTATTGATTTGAGGAAGCTGGTCTAAGCACATCTGCCAAGAACCTTCCGGTATATGACGCGGCCACCTTTGCCACCTGTTCGGGCCGGCCTTCGGCCACGATCTGGCCGCCGGCCGCGCCGCCTTCGGGGCCGAGATCGATAATCCAGTCGGCGGACTTGATGACATCCAGATTGTGCTCGACGACGACCAGCGTGTTGCCGGCGTTCACAAGTTTGTGAAGGACGGCGAGGAGTTTCTTGATGTCCTCAAAGTGCAGGCCGGTCGTCGGCTCATCCATGATGTAGAGCATGCCGGGGGACTGGCTCCCAGAGCTCGTCGAGGGGTGCCTGTCCCCCTTCCGGCTTTGAAAGGGGACAGTCCCGTTTCGGGACAGTCCCCCAGCTGAAATCAGCTCGGCGGCGATCTTCAAGCGCTGAGCTTCGCCGCCGGACAGGGTGGTTGCGGACTGGCCTAGGCGTAGGTAACCCAGGCCGATGGAGGTCAGGAGATGCAACCGGTCTTGGAGTTTCGGTGTCCCAGTGAAAAAGGAGAAGGCTTCCTCCACTGTCATGTTGAGGACGTCAGAGACATTCTTCCCACGGTAGCGAATCTTCAAGATCTCCGGTTTGAACCGCCGGCCTTCGCAGACCTCGCAGGGTGCATAGATATCTTCGAAGAAGTACATCTCCAGCTTCTCAACGCCGCTGCCTTCGCAGCGCTCGCAGCGGCCCCCCACGGCATTGAACGAAAAGTGGCCGGGGGTGAATCCCTGCCGGAGCGCGTCACGGTCCGACGCAAAGAGCTGACGGATGTCATCGAACGCTTTCAAGTACGTAATCGGGTTGGATCGAGGGGTGCGTCCGATCGGCTGTTGATCGATCAGGCGAACACCTCTGAGGTGCTCGATGCCTTTGATGGCCTTAAACCGCCCCATGGGAAGGGATTCGACACGGAAGGCCCGAGCAATGGATCGGTAGAGCGTATCTTCGACCAATGTACTCTTGCCTGAGCCGGAGATGCCGGTCACACAGACGAGCATGCCGAGTGGGATGCGGACGAACAGGTCTTTCAGATTATGTTCGGTCGCACCGGCGATCACCAGCATCTTGCCGTTCCCGGAGCGCCGTTTGATGGGAAGAGGAATGTGATCTTCGCCACGCAGGTACCGGGCGGTGGTCGCTCGTCGGTCCATGATGAATTCCTGCGTCGGTGCCGCACAGACGATCTCGCCTCCCTTTTCGCCGGACTGAGGACCGAGTTCGACAAGGTAATCGGCCGATTCGATCATGCGGCGATCGTGTTCGACGACAATGACCGTATTGCCGGTGTGGGCCAGATCGTGGAGGATGCCGGCCAAGAGATCAGTATCCCTGGCATGAAGGCCGATGGTCGGTTCGTCGAGGACGTAGAGTGTGCCGACGAGACGAGACCCGAGCTGATTGGCCAGTGCGACCCGCTGAGCCTCGCCACCGGAGAGGGTCTTAGTTTGCCGATTGAGCGTCAGGTACCCAAGGCCGACTCGTTGGAGGAAGCCCAGTTTCGCCTTCAACTGTCGGAGAATATCGGCCGCAATCTCCTCTTCGGACTGACGTAAATTCAGAGTGTCTACCCATCTTGCAAGGCTCTCGACCGTTTGTTCCGTCGTCTGATGGATATCGTGCCCGGCGATCTTGACGAACAATGCATCCGGTTTCAGGCGGCTGCCATGGCAACCGGGGCAATCAAAAGGCGTCCGATAACGGCTGAGAAAGACACGGACATGCAACTTGTAACGTTTGCCTTCGAGGTATTCGAAGAAATCGTTGATCCCGTCGAAGGATTTGTCGCCTTCCCACAACAAGCGCTGCTGGTCCACGGGCAGCGAGCTAAACGGAACGTCGACGTCGACTCCGTGTCGTTTCATGGCGGACAACATCTGCTTTTGCCACCAGGCGGAGCTGGGCTTGCTCCAGGGCTCGACGGCTCCCTGCGCGAGCGACTTGGTCGTGTCGGGGATGACCAACTCTGGGTCATACCGCAGCACATTGCCGAAGCCTTTGCATTCCGGGCAGGCCCCGAGAGGATGGTTGAACGAAAAGAGAATCGGCCGCAGAGTTTCGAACGTGCGCCCGCACTGTTGGCAGAGAAATTTCGTACTGTACGACTGCTGCCCATGACCGATGATGTCGATCGCGCAGCGGCCCTCTCCTTCACGAAACGCCGTTTCGATTGCTTCGACAAGCCGGGTGCGGTTGTCCTCTCTAATGACGAGACGGTCCAGAACGATATGGAGAGATTGAGATTCATGGAGACGAAGATGTTCGGCCTCATGCAGGTCGATCACATCGTCCTGAGTTTTGAGTCTAGTGAACCCACGTGTCAGGAGCGATTGGACAAAACTTGGTGTTTCTTTGGCTGGGGGAGTCGCAATCGGGAACAGGACCATCGCTCTGGCATCGGGCCATCGCTTGAGCAGATCGTCTACCACAGTGTCCGGTTGAAATGAGCGGGCTTCCTGTTTGCAGTCCGGACAGGTCGGTTTGCCGATCTTGGCAAAGAGCAGGCGCAGGAGATCGGCAATTTCCGTCGTCGTCCCGACTGTCGAACGAGCTGTCCGCACCTGATTCTTCTGTTCGATGGCAATCGCCGGCCGCACATTGAGAATACGGTCGATATCCGGGCGAGCCACTTTATCCAGAAACATGCGGGCATAGGTCGAGAGCGACTCCACGTATCGCCATTGGCCTTCGGCAAAGATCGTGTCGAACGCCAGTGACGACTTGCCGGACCCCGAACCCCCGGTAATGGCCGTCACCTGATTGTGGGGAATCTGCAGCGAGACGTTCTTCAGATTATTCTGCCTGGCCCCCTCGATGATGAGGTGACCGGTCGAGGGATTGGGGTTCAGAGGGTTCGGCACGGCAATCGCTCCAGTAAAAGAATGACCGATTATGGTAGCAATTGGCAGAGGCTGGTTCAACGAGAGAACAGAGGCGATGGGAATTGCTTCTGGCACAGTGTCTCCAAACACGTTCATGCTGAGCTTGTCGAAGCACGAGCATTCTCATTCTTCGTAAGGCAGGTTCCATGAGCTTCTGGGTCCATATTCTTCGCTGTGCAGATAGCTCCTATTACACTGACCACACTGACAACCTTGAAAAGCGGATCGCGGAACACCAAGCGGGAGCATTACACAGTTATACCTTCTACTGGCGTCCCGTAACGGTCGTGTATTGCGAGACATTTACGACCCGTGAAGAGGCATTGGCCTGTGAGCGCCGGATAAAAGGCTGGAGCCGTCAGAAGAAGGAAGCGATGATGCGCGGGGACTGGGCGGAAGTGGTTCGGCTGGCGAAAGGAAAGCGTCCGGTTCGATAAACTCACCCAGGCTTCGACATGCCTGTTCTGAGCGAAGTCGAAGAACTCAGGACGAACGGACTGATAAGTCTCAGTATTAGAAAGGAGGAACTCATCATGGCACTCTATGCCTTTGATGGCAGTGGAATGAAGACGAGACGAGCGATCAATGGGTCGGGAAACATCATCAGAATGGGATCAGGGACGCTTCTGCGCGGTTCAAGGCTGTAAGGCAAGCGTGATGCGAATCGCTTCGTCAACGGCGGCCATTTCTTCGTGGCTCAAGGTGTCGATTCTCGATCGCAATCGTGATTTGTCCAATGATCGGATTTGATCACCCAATACCCGAGCGGGCTTACCGTTGACGACGACCAAGGCTTCACCGGGATACGCCGAATCGACATTGCTGGTCAGCGGCAGTACCACCACACGAGAGCCGAAGGTATTACAAGAGTTGTTTGACACGATTACCGCAGGCTTAGTCTTCTTGATTTCGGATCCGATTGCCGGATCCAACGCCACCCAGTAGACGTCCCCTCGACGGGGCAGCTTCCTCACTTGGGCCATCCTTCGCCTTCCGTATTCTTCCAGTCCTCCTCCAGTTCTTTCCGCCAGCGCTCTTTCCGAGCGGCCCGATAGGCGGCATCGAGGGTCTTTGTGTCCGGATGAAGTTTCGCCCGGACAGCGGAAGAGATGAACGCGCTGATCTTCTTCGGAGGCACTTCCTGCTTGAGCCTGGCGTAAATATCCTCATCCATCGTGATGTTCAATCTGACAGCCATGATTCCTCCCTTTCCCTTATAGACGAATGCTGTATTGTATACAGTATTGATCGTTCTGACAAGATGACAACCGCCAGGATGTCTCGATGGAGAGATTTAGTACAACGCTTCTGTAACATTCAGGAACTTCGTTTGTGGTGAGCCTTTCGACAGGCTTGCTCTGAGCTCGTCGAAGAGCTCAGGGCGAACGGAGTCTGAAAAATATTGTTCTATCCTCTGCAAGCCGGATTAATGAAGCCACTGGTTATCGAAAAAGAGGGACTCCTCATGGCACTCTAGTGCCTTTGATGGAACGTGGAATGAAAATTCAGCAAAAGGCTTGGCGATTGTTCTCGATGAATGAGAGGATGAGCGCACTGAACGAGGAGGGCACATGATTCTGTCGACGACGAACAATATCGAGGGTAAGAAGACAGTCAAGTATTTGGGCTTGGTGTCCGGAGACGCAATCCTGGGCGCGAATATTTTTCGGGATTTTTTCGCATCGATTCGAGATATCGTCGGCGGACGATCGGCAGCCTATGAAAAGGAACTCCGGAAGGCCAAGGATATCGCGCTCGCAGAAATGCGTGAGCAGGCCAAGAATCTCGGCGCCAATGCGATCGTCGGTATCGACATCGACTATGAAACCATCGGCACCAACAGCAGTATGTTGATGGTCAGCGCCAACGGCACGGCGGTCGAAGTCGAATAATCGGTTTGCATGACACTGCTCACCAATGAGGAGTATCTGGGACTGGGCCGTCGCATTATGCCGCTTCTCGCTTCCGCCTGGTGCGGGCCCTCGGCGAAAGCTCTCCGTGAACTTGCCCGATCTTATGATCCATCCGCGGATGAAGCTCGCATCGGCGCCGAAGTATTTCTTTTCCACAAGTATCTGCTGATGCAGGCCTGCGTGGGCGTATTTCCAGAGATGCATGTCGATCACGTCGTCGGTGGACTGTTCGCGGCGCTTAATGAACGGGCCAGCGGGCTGGACATCGGTCTGGAGCGGCAGCAAGCGATGGAAGCGATGTGGCAACTGCGTGCAGGACAATTTGATCGGCCGTTTTCACAAGATCACGTTCAGTTGCTTGAAAGAGACGGTGGGCCTCTCCACTGGAAACAGACGATCGGCCAGTTCTGCAAAAATGTACGCGAAATGGCCGACCCTCCAGACATCTGGGCCGGGACTGACGGTCCTTCCCACATCGCCAGCCGATCCGTCACGGCGGCTCTTGATCAGATGGTATCTGCCTTAGAGCAGATCAATAGGTTACAGTTCGGCGGAATGCATTAGGTCGGTCTACCGCAGCACCATCTTCACGAGCCCGATACATCCCATATACAAGACCAGCGATCCGACCATCGCAGGCCAGAAGCCAAGACGCGGGATGCCCATGATCATGGCGACGACGTAGACCGTCCAGGGCGGGACAAACCACAAGAGGTTTTTGGCATAGTCGACCGTCGTTGTCCCTCCACCGCTGGCGTAGAGAAGGATAAATGTCACGCCGGTGATGGCGGGAAAGGTGCTGGCCATGGCGGCCAGGAACGATTTGCCCTGCGAGCCAAGATAGGTGGAGAAGCTCACGATCGAGCCGCCTAATACAAAGTAGAGTACATACTTGCTGAGATCGCTCACCCTTAACCTCCCTCCTATTGTTACGACTTTCCCATTCTCTGTGAAATTCCGTTCGCCCTGAGCTTGTCGAAGGTCACGAGCTGCCGTGCTATTGCGTTCATGGTTCGACAGGCTCACCACGAACGATTTGTGGGACGCTATATTAGCTTCCGTGAAACGCCTCCATCGCTTCTCTCTCTAACGCTTCACCTTGGCCGGTGTAGCGCGGCGAAAAGTGAAACACCACGAGGTCGCGAGCCTGAGCCTGGCGTGCCATGAACCCGGCTTGTCTGGCCGTCAAATGATATCGGTCGTATGCTTTTTCTGCGTCACAATCCAAATAAGGCGACTCGCAATAGAACACGTCAGCGCCTTGGGCAAGGGCGACGATCTTGGCTTCATTCTTTTTGTCGTACCGCGCATCGACGACATAAGCAATCTTCTGCCCCCGTGAAATCGTCAGAAACCGCTCCTTGACCTCACTCAGCACAAATTCACGGTCTTCCCGCCGATGCTCGTCGTAGAGTGCCACAGTGAAGCGGAAATCGTCCGGCTTGCCTTGCCAGACATGCTGCTTCACGTCTTTGAGCCACGCGCCGACCCTTAGCCCTGCCTCGTGCAATTTCTGTTTGTTGACGTTGATGTGGAATTGCTCTTCTAGGGAGTACGCGAATGAAGGGATCCGATGATTCAAGGCCACGGCCTTGACCGTGAACATAGGATCTTCCAGCACGGTGAAGAGTGGACCGTTTCGGTGCGGTGCGAGGAGGGTTTCTTGTTCAGATGGTTGAAACCCGTCACTTGCTCGAAACACTGCCTGGCGAATCTCGTGTTCGTGAAATTCCCGAACGTCGATCGTCAGGGGATAGCCATCCACGAGATTCCAGGTATAGCCGCGCAGTTTGCCCTGGACGTTGTCGATCAAGCCTGGCGGGCCGAACAACTTGAGGGTTTTTCCTCGCCCGAGTGCGACACGAAGCACGGTGTCGAATCCAATGAAATGATCCATGTGCGTATGGGAGACGAAAATTTCTTCGGCCCTGAGCAATCTGGTCGGCCCCAATCCGTCGTTGTGTCCGAGATCAAAGAGCAAGGCTCGCTTCGACCAACGGATCTCCACGTAGACGCCGGGATCGCCGAAGACATCGTTGACCAGATAGCTGGAGAAGGAGGGATTCATGGAATCATGGTGATGAGTCAATTATCGCCAACGAAGAGTCAACATTATCCTATCGCCGCTCTCACTGTACTGTACATGATGATGACTTCGACCGTATGCGCCACGATGGTAATCCAGAGATTGCGCGTTCTGAGCCAGATGCTTCCCCAGATGAACCCGTCCCAGAGGGCGATCCAGTGGAGATGTCGAAAAGTATTCACCATGAACGGGTCGAATGCAAACGTGACGGCGCTGGCTATGAGAGCCATCGGCGCTATTTTCTGAATCGAAGATGTCCTCCACCAGGAGGATTCTAATTCAGCGAGGCGTCCGAGAAGAAAGCCACGAAAATTCAGCTCGACGAATAAGGCGATGCCGCCGATGAGCCACGGCACCATGAGCAGGACGGGCAGTCGGCCATGGGGCGTCTGTTTCAGGAAGGTGATGTCATATCCGAGAGATGGATAGATCGAGAGAATGACGAAAGTGTTTAACCCGCCCAGGAGCAATCCTGTGATGAGTCCCCATTTGAGTCCGTTTCCCATCTTCGCTTTTTCTAATCCCAATCGAGCAAGAACCTGAAACGTACGGGAAGCCCAGAGGCTCATCGCCAGATAGGCAAGAAGTTGTGGCGCGAATTGGACGAGAAGCTCTTCTTGGTGTGAGCCGGGAAGCGAGTAGTAGCCGATCGTGGCTCCGATGGGGAGCAGCGCCAACGCCGCTCCCCTATGCGGATCCTGATTGTGAGCGAGCCGGCATGGCTCGGTGATCATAGGAACACTATGAGAGCTCGAGATGATAGCGGTCCAACGTGGTGGCCTTGTGGCGGGAAAGATTCGACAGCGACTTGTTGTAGTCGATGATCGCACGCAGCTCATTGCCTTGCGCCGTGGCGAGGTCGCGTTGGAAATCGAGCACGAAGCGAGTGGTACTGAGGCCGACCTTTAACCGCTCCTGCTCGGCCTGTAGCTGTTTCTCAGCCATGATGCGTGCTGATCGGGTGGTCTCAATGCGTTTAAAGTCGGTCTGCACTCGGCGCACCGCTTCACGGATACCGACGATAATCTGCTGACGCACGCTGGCGAGCGCGACTTCGGCATTCTTGGCTTCCAGCTGCCGTTTGTTGTAGGTGCTGATCGCGGAGCGGTTGCCGAGCGGGTAACTGAAGACCAATCCGGCTCCATAGTTGTAGAAATCCCCGCTGAAGTTTCGGTTGAAAGACTCGCCGTAATCCCCGCCGAGACCGGCGAGCCCCATGGTGCCTTGAAACGACAGGGTCGGGAGTAACTGATTCCGGGCAAATTGTTTGTTGAGCTCGCCTGACTCAATGTTCTTTTTGGCCTGGACGATCTCCGGCCGCTGTTCGATCGCGGTATCAATCGCTTCCTGCAGGCTGATGGGTTCCAAGTAGGTCACTGGGGAATCAGCGGGTGTCAGGCGAACGTCTTGCCGCAGTTCCTCTTCTCCCGGGTTCAAGAGGCGACGGAGTTGATCTTCCTGGTCGTGAATGGCTTTCTCGGCCACCAAGACTTGCTCGACTCTCGATGCGACTGCCGCTTCGGCTTGGAGGACGTCGACGATGGACATCACGCCCGCTTTCGTCTTGGCGCGGTTCGCGGCCAAGAGTTCTTCGGCGGCCTTCAAGGCGGCTTGGGCCACTTTCAAGTTCTCATTCGCGAACACCAGTTCCCAATAGGTTTGTTCCACCGTGGTAATGACGGTCAGGACACGGTCCCGAAACACATGCTGTTCGACCACCGCATTATTTTGGGCGATCTTGATGAAGGTCTTATTTATCTCGATTCCGGCATTCCTGAGCAGTGGTTGGGTCAATGTGAATGCCAGGCCGCCTGTCCATGATGGATTGAATAAAAATCCTCTGGCGACATCCTGGTTCACGCTGCTTCGCGTAGGGCTGTAATTGATGTCGACATTGCCGCCGGTGATGAGGTTGGTTGAGGCGTCAAGGGTAAGGGAATGGTTCCGCTGGTCGAAGATCCGTATTTGATCAAGCGCACCGAGCGTTCCGCCGAATACAGGTCGATTGAGCGGGTTCACCGTTCGGTTATATTGACCGTTGACGCTCAGGGTGGGATCGAACTTGGATTGCTCAATGATGATGTCGGCCAACCGGCTTTCTTTGGTCTGACGGCTGATACTGATGTCGAGATTGCTCTGCAGCGCGCGAACTGCCGCATCAGTCAGGGAGACCGTTTCACGCCGTTCTGCAGGGATCGGTTGGGTGACATCGAGGCTCCAGCTATGGGGTGGAGATGCAAGGTACCCCAAGCCGGCGATCAAGATAGTCCCGAGACGGTGGGGACGAAATGAGAATCTGCCATTCATATGTGCCTCCTTGATCGACGATCGAAACAGGAGCATACTATAATTTGCTTATGGGTGTTGTCATGAAGATTCATGCTCGGTCTCTCGTTAAAGAAGCAGGTGTGCGTCTGCGACAGATGGGTAGAGTGTGCGGACTGCTGTCTGTGTTGGTGGGGGTAGTACTCTATGCCGACACCTCTGCCTTGGCGCAGAGCCTGTCGGGCGCCTCCAGTGTGCGGTCGTTCGACGGAGGGATCGGTAATTTGTTCAGATTGGGCGGTGGGAGCCTATACATTGACCACCAGGGAACACAGGGGTTTCTCTACACGCCGGGCCAGAGCTTCGTTCAATCCTATAATTTTCGAAACCCGACCACAGGTCAGGCGTGGAGCGGTGCCGCCATGACCTTCGGCCCGCAACTGTCCATCGGGCTTATCCAGGGTGCGAATCAAGTGGGATCCGCAACCGTCCTTCCGGGACCACCGCGTCAAACGGCTCCGTTGCCTCCGATTGAGTCGGGCATCCTCGACGAGATTCCCTAACACGCGATTAGGTTTAGGTTGAGGCTGAGGTAGAGATGCTGTAGGTCAGGGTTTTCCCTCGCCCTCAACCTTAGCTTCAGCCGCAGGCTTATACGTTAACTGCCACGTCACGGCCAACACATACCGAGCGACAGTGGCTACAACTTCTGGATCGATGGTGTCGGCGGTATCCGTTGGTTGATGAAAATGCTGATGGACACCGCCGCTGACTACGGTGACCGTCGGCACACCGGCTTCCTTGAACGGCACGTGGTCGCCTCCTGGGAAAAATCCATAGAGATCAAGTTTTTCCAACACCCCGGCGGTTCTCCCTGCGTCTAGAAGGGCTTCTTTCTCTAATCCTGTCACGCCCACGGTGAGGCGCCCGTTGCCGATTCCGGCATGGTCGATGTTGATCATGGCCTTTGTCGAATTGAGTGGGGCAACAGGCCGCGAAGTATAGAAACGGGAACCGAGGAGGTCGCGCTCTTCGCCGCTGAATGAGACAAAGAGGATGGTTCGGGAGGGAGGCAAGTCAACCTTAGCGAGAGCTCGTGCTACCTCCAGGATAACGGCCGTTCCGGAAGCATTGTCATCGGCGCCGGGAAAGAGTATTCCACCTGGGCGACCGAAGTGGTCTCGATGGGCTCCGATGATCACCGTTTCTGTGCCGGTTCCGGGAATCATCCCTACCACGTTGATTAAGATTCCGTCTTGCGTCGTCGTCTTCCACTGAAGCGATGCAAACCGATCTGTCCGCCTTGCTTGTGATGACGATGTCTGGTTCAGACGCTCTTGCAGGATGTGCAGGTGGTCGGGAATATCACCATTCGATCCTTTGAGAAGCTCTTGGGCCAAGGCTGTGCTGATCCAGGCACCGGGGATAGCTTGGTCCAGGGGCAGTTGTCCGTAGAAGGCGTTGGGTCTACCGGTTACGCCGCGGCGGATTTCATAGGGGTGGAGAATGGGGCCCGTTGCCGTCAAATAGCCGATCGCTCCACGTTCTCGTGCAAATCGAACCTTGTCGGCGTGGCTGACCGGTCGTGGATAGTGTTCCGGCTTGCCTCGCAGAAACAGCACGATGCAATGATTGACATCGACTCCGGCATAGTCATCGATCCCGTGAGCAGCATCCACGATGCCATAGCCGACGAAGACGATGTGAGCTTGGATATCAGCCGATGGGGAATCAAAGATGGGGAAATAATCGGTACCGGCTTGCTGGATCGATAAGCTGTTCGCGGTGCCGATCCGTAGAATGGGATCTAGGGACATCGTGCTAGTCGGTACCACAGTGGCCATGGCACCCAACAACGTTCCGTCCTGTCCCTGCATGAAAGGGAATGTCAACGAGCCGTTGCGAATGTCCGGCAGACGCAATCCGGCCGAAAGAAATTCTTGTGCGACCCACTGGGCCGAGAGCCCATCGTCTTTCGTGCCGCTTTGTCGTCCATTGAACGAAGGTCCGCTGAGCGTCCGGATGTCAGCAAGCATCCGTTCTGCGGACAGCGAATCGATGGCTGCCCGAAGGACGGTCTCAGGAGATTGAGCCAGGCTTGGCTGAAATGGAGACAAAAGTAAGGCGGTCGCGAAGACCGCGATGCAGCGGACCCTAGGATTGATGGGGAAACGGATGAGGCTCATCGTGATATCCTGATCAGGTCGGGTCTATTGAAAATGTGAAATCATAGCATGAGGGAAAAGCCGCTTGCAGTGCACCTTGAGCCCAGGTACTATTTAGATGGTCGGGGGATGCTGGTGACATGTTCAGACAGCGGTCGGGGTGACTAGAACTGTTTGTGGAGTAAGGGGGTTAGTATGGCTGGTGGTGAATCGGGAAAGGGATTGTACGATCATTTGTATCGGCGGTTTTTTGAACAACGTGACAGCCATGACGGCTATTTGTTCCAGGAGGCTCCGGGAGGCAGTGCTCCGACACCGGTGGTGACATTCGGCGAGAAGCTGCGTTGGTGGACCTGGAACCGCGGGCGACGTCAGAAAAAGATTCTTGCCGAGCGGGACCGTCTGCAGCGAGAGATTCTCCAAATCCAGAAATCAGGACACCCAAAGTAGCGGGGGTGCTGTTGTGTCGGAGGAATCTCGAAGAGGCTCCACATAAGGGGTTACATAGGCTCTTCGTTCTCATGCTAGCCGGCCTCAGTTGGGCACACCCCAAGTTACGGTGTGTAGAAGGAAATACAGGAAGAAAAAACCGCCAATCTGCAGAAATAAGTGACGGGTGGACTTTTCAAGTTCCCCCTGTTTTCCCACCGACCGCTTTCTACCCACCTCGGCCTATTGATGGACCTCACCAGCGAGCCGGTTTGGCCACCAAACTTGCCTTTTTCCGTCTGTTTGGAGTAGCATAGCCATAGCTGGTTTGCGAAAGGCCTGGCAAAACCGGCGCTGAAAGTGACAAGGCCTGAATGGATGTTGTGTTGGGCCAGTCCGGGAATTTGATCGGAAGCCAGAGCTAAGCCGCCGTTGTGTTGACGTCTTCGGCCCATTCCTTCCTCGTTGCTTTCTCGAGTCCAAGACAACATCATTGTGTCAAAGGAGGAGTCCGATGGGTGCGAAGATCTATGTCGGTGGATTGCCTTATTCTACGACTGAGCAACAACTGAGCGACCTGTTTGCGGCGCATGGAACCGTTGCCTCGGCGCGGATTATTACGGATAAGTTCACCGGACAGTCTCGAGGGTTTGGATTTGTGGAAATGTCGTCCGATTCCGAAGCGCAGGCGGCGATTGCCGCGTTGAACGGCACGCAACTCGGTGGCCGTACGTTAACCGTGAACGAAGCGCGTCCTCAGGAGCCCCGTGCCGGTGGAGGAGGGCGTGGAGGATTCGGAGGCGGTCGCGGCTAACCTCAGATCTGTTCCGCTGCGAGAAGGGCTGCCGGACACTCCGGCAGCCCTTTTTTACTTTTCAAGCGCGGTGTCAGAAAGTCGTCGATGCCAGCCGTGATCTCCGTCCACATACCCAACGGAGGAGTGCCGTGCCGCCATTCAAATTAGAAGCCCCCTTTAAGCCCTGTGGAGATCAGCCGGAGGCCATCGCAAAGCTGACGGCCGGGGTGCAGGCCGGAAAGAAGCATCAGGTCCTCCTCGGAGTCACAGGGTCGGGCAAGACCTTTACGATGGCGAATCTCATCGAGCGTGTCCAGAAGCCGACGCTCGTGTTGGTCCACAACAAGACGTTGGCCGGCCAACTCTATCAGGAGTTCAAGCAGTTTTTTCCCCATAACGCCGTCGAGTATTTCGTGAGCTATTACGACTATTATCAACCGGAAGCGTATATCCCGCAGAGTGACACGTATATTGCGAAGGATGCCTCGATCAACGACGCCATCGATCAGATGCGCCACTCCGCCACGACCGAGCTGTTGCAACGAAACGATGTGCTGATCGTGTCGTCGGTGTCCTGCATCTATGGGCTTGGATCACCGGAGGTCTACCACGACATGCTGATTTACCTGGAGGAAGGTGTCGAAACGAGGCGAGAAAAGATATTGTCGAAACTCGTGGAGATCCAATATGAGCGCAATGATGTGGATTTTCATCGGGGGACGTTCCGGGCGCGTGGGGACGTGATTGAAATTTTTCCTGCGTCGTCTGATGCCAAGTCGGTGCGCATCGAGCTGTTTGGAGACGTCGTGGATGCCATTCATGAGATCGATCCGCTCACCGGAAAATCATTGGGTAAGCTTCCCAAGATCGCCATCTATCCGAACACCCATTACCTGATCGCGCCCGATCGCTATGAGCGGGCCATCACCGGTATTGAAGAGGAACTCGATGAGCGCGCGACTTATTTGAGAAAGATGGGTCGGCTCCTGGAGGCTCAGCGGCTTGAGCAACGCACCAAGTTCGATCTGGAGATGATCCGAGCCATGGGCTATTGCCATGGGATCGAAAATTACTCGCGTCATCTCAGCGGCCGGATGTCGGGTGAGCCGCCTCCCACGTTATTGGATTATTTTCCGAAGGATTTTCTGCTGATCGTGGATGAGTCGCACGCGACCATTCCCCAAGTGGGAGGAATGTATGAGGGCGATTATTCGAGGAAACGGACTCTGGTTGAGTACGGTTTCCGCCTCCCATCAGCGGTCGACAACCGCCCATTGAAGTTTTCCGAGTTCGAGAATTGTCTCAACCAGGTGGTGTATGTGTCCGCAACACCCGGCACCTATGAGTTGGAGCATGCCGGCGATGATGTGGTTGAGCAGATCGTTCGCCCCACCGGCCTGATGGATCCGCGGATTGATGTCGTGCCGGCCAAGGGGCAGGTAGACCACTTGCTTGGTCAAGTCCGGGCGGAAGTGGCCAAAGGGGGGAGAGTCCTCGTGACGACGCTGACGAAGCGGATGGCGGAGGATTTGACCGAGTACTACCATGATTTAGGAATCAAAGTGCGCTATCTGCATTCCGATATCAAGACGCTCGAGCGAGCCGAGATCGTCCGCGACCTCCGGTGCGGCACGTTTGATGTGCTGGTCGGGATCAATTTGCTTCGCGAAGGGCTCGATCTCCCTGAAGTGAGTCTAGTGGCTATTCTTGATGCCGATAAGGAAGGTTATTTGCGCTCGTATCGCGCGTTGATTCAAACGGCCGGGCGAGCCGCGCGTAATCTCGAAGGACGGGTCATTTTTTACGGAGATGTGGTGACGGATTCGATGAAACAGGCGATCGACGAAACGAACCGCCGTCGTGGGATCCAAGCCGAGTACAACCGAGTCCACGGGATTACTCCGGTCGGTATTACGAAAGGGATTCCTTCTCTTGAGTATGCGGTGGCGGACATGGACTACGTGCAGTTACCGCTCGCTGCTGAATCGACAGAACAGTACGGGAATTCAGAATCAATGGAACAACTCATCGCGCGTCTAGAGGGTGAGATGAAAGCCGCGGCCAAAGAGCTGGCCTTTGAGCGGGCAGCAGAGTTGCGCAACCACATTCGATCATTACGCCTTCAGGCGCTGGAGGCGAAGTCTTAAGCAAATAAATGACGGTGGTGGAATTTCATCTTCAAAAGTTCTGACCAGAAGATCAAAAGGACTGCAGCGAGGACCTGAGCGATACTAGAACGGCGCTGGCTGGCTTGTCAGCATTCTGCTAGACGTGTTTGTAGAGGTAGATCCCGATGAACATCCCGAGGATACTCAGAATGTTGACTTTAATATTGAATCCTAAGACGAGTTTGATGAGGACAAGATCGACGGTGAGCGGTGGGTTGATACCAGGATCAAAGTGCGTCGCGAAAATGCTTTGAATGGTGCCTTGAGGTGCCATGACGTGGAGAATCTCCCCGAGTATCCCCCCAAGGAGCCCTCCGATCAGCACGAAGATGACCAAAACCCATGGCGATTTTCTCACGCGGCCACTCGTCTTTCTTTATAAGTTCTTGTACGGTGGTTTTTGGTGGCTGAAGGGCACCATATCCGAAGGTTTTCAGCATGTCAATAAAACTACTGACTTGTGATGACCTTGACTTGCCTAGCTCGGTCCGATACACTCCCCGATGCTCTTTTTCCTGGATTTTCGAGGCGATCGGAGGTCTGGTGCAAGGCTTCGATGGCCTCTTTCTTTGTGGTGATACGGCGTCATGCTGGATGCATTGAGCGATAAGTTTGAGAAAATTCTGAAGAAGCTCCGAGGGCAGGGTGTGCTCACGGAGCAGAACATCACGGAAGCGCTGAAAGATGTGCGGTTTGCGCTTCTTGAAGCCGACGTCAACTTTAAGATCGTCAAAGAATTCATCGATCGTGTCCGTCAAAAGGCCGTTGGGCAGGAAGTCCTGCAGAGTCTGACGCCCGGACATCAGGTCGTCAAAATCGTTTGGGATGAACTCCGGGCGATGATGGGGCATGAGCGGTCAGGGCTTGCCCTAAGTTCAAAGCTGCCGACCATCCTGATGATGGTTGGATTACAGGGAGCCGGAAAAACCACGGCCAGCGGCAAGCTCGCGCGTCTGTTTAAGAATCAAGGCAAACGAGTGCTGTTGGTGGCAGCCGACCCGCGTCGTCCTGCCGCCGGTGAGCAGCTGAGCGCGCTTGGTCGGGATCTTGGGGTGGAGGTGCACCGGGCGGATCACGTTCAGGCTTCTCAAGGGGATGTGGTGCGTATCTGCCGTGCGGGGGTCGAGCGAGGGCGCGATCAAGGGTTTGATCTCGTCATCCTGGATACCGGAGGTCGATTGCATATCGACGATGAGTTGATGGACGAACTCGTCGCCGTGAAAACAGCCGTGTCGCCTCATGAGGTGTTGTTGGTCGCCGACGCGATGACCGGGCAGGATGCGGTCACCATGGCCGGTCAGTTTGATCAAAAGGTCGGGTTGACCGGTATTATTTTGACCAAGGTCGAAGGGGACGCACGTGGAGGAGCGGTCTTGTCGATTCGGGCTGCAACCGGCAAACCCATCAAGTTTCTTGGTGTCGGGGAAAAGTTGGATGCATTGGAACCGTTTCATCCGGACCGGATGGCCTCCCGTATTCTCGGGATGGGCGACGTGCTGTCGCTCATTGAAAAAGCCCAAGAAAGCATCACGCGGGAGCAGGCGGAGGAAGCGCAGAAGCGGCTCACCAGCAATACGTTCACTTTGGAAGATTTTCGGACTCAGCTCGGTCAGATGAACCGCATGGGCTCGTTCGAACAGATTCTTGGCATGCTGCCCGGGGGGCAAAAACTCAAGCAAGCGATCGAGGGGGACAAGCCCGAGCGAGAGATCGGCAGGGTGATCGCCGTGATCGATTCGATGACCCCGCGGGAACGCCGCGATCATACGATCATCAATGGAAGCCGGAAGAAGCGGATCGCCCGCGGCAGCGGCACGACGGTGCAGGATGTGAATCGTCTCATCAAGCAATTCTTGTCGGCAAAGAAGTTGGCCAAGGCGATGACCGGTGCAGGAGGGCGTCGGCAGCTCGCCCAACTCATGCGATCTCACTAAGCGATCATGACAGATCGTACGAATTCAGCATAAAGGAGGACAGTTGTGGCTGTACATTTGAGACTGGCTCGAACAGGACGACACAAACGACCGATGTATCGGGTGGTGGCCGCTGATTCGCGAAAAGCTCGCGACGGGCGGTTCCTCGAGATTCTTGGAATTTTTGACCCCTTGAAAGAAGCCGGCGTGCCGGAGTTGAAACACGAACGTGTTCTGACCTGGCTGAGGCACGGTGCTCAACCGACGGTGACCGTGCGGACGTTGTTGCGCAGGGCGGGAGTCTGGAAGCAGTTTGAGGCTGAAAAAGCCGCGCAGAAGAAAGCGCCCGCAAAATCCTGACGTCAGGATGGTGAATCAATTGGAAACTGTGACCGTGGGACAAATTGAGCGGCCTTTTGGCGTCAAAGGGGAAGTGAAAGTTCGACCCCTGTCCGATGTCCCTGGCCGATTCGAAGGGTTAAAGGCGGTGAGTCTTCTGGCAAGGAACGGACAGACTCTTGAAACCAGCGTCACGCATGTGAAACGAGCCGGAGAGAGATTTATCCTTGGCTTGACCGGTGTGACTACTCCGGAGGACGCGAGTCTCTGGCGAGGGGGATTCATACGGACGATTCGGGGAGCCGTACCCGCCCTTCCGGATGGGCAATACTATGAGTGCGATTTGATCGGTCTTGCCGTCTCCACCGAAGAGAATATGCCGATCGGTGTGCTGGAGGAGATCTGGGACTTGCCTGGAAATCCGGTGTTTGTTGTTCGTCAAGGAGCCAAAGAGATCTTGATCCCCGCCGCGAAAGAACTCGTCAGTGCCGTCGACCTGGCGGCTCGAAAAATGACCGTCCGGTTGATCGACGGGTTGGGTGATTAGCATGTTGCGGTTCGATGTGCTGACATTGTTTCCCGGCATGTTCGCTCCGGTCTTGGCTCACAGCATGCTCAAACGAGGGCAAGATAAAGGGCTTCTCACCGTGAAAGTGCACAATTTACGGGAGTTCACGGCGGATCGCCACAAAGTGGTCGATGATATGCCGTATGGAGGGGGGGCCGGCATGGTCATGAAGGCCGAGCCGATCCTTCTGGCGGTGGCTGCGCTTCGGAATGAAGCGCACGCGAGCGGCGAAGACATTCGGCTGGTGTTTCCAACTCCTCATGGACGGCCTTTTACGCAAGGCTATGCACAACAATTGGCTGGTGAGCGTCGTCGAATCGTCATTCTGTGCGGGCACTATGAGGGAGTGGATGAGCGTGTCCGTATGACACTCGCTCCGGAGGAAGTCTCACTCGGAGATTTTGTGTTGACCGGAGGTGAATTGCCGGCGCTCGTATTGATCGATGCGGCCGCCAGACTCGTGCCTGGCGTCTTGGGCGACCCAAGTTCCGTCCTGGAAGAGTCGTTTTCTGACGCGTTGCTGGAGTATCCACAGTACACGAGGCCGGCAGAGATCGGAGGAATCAGTGTGCCCGATGTCTTGCTTTCGGGCCATCATGAGGCCATTCGGTTGTGGCGCAGAAAACAAGCGTTGCGCAGCACGTATGTGCGCCGCCCCGATCTTCTAAAAGATCGGATATTTACGAAGGAAGATCAACAGTTGTTGGATGAATTGATGAGCGAAGGCCTTTTGACGGCCCCGACATCACGCCGGGAGGAGGGTTAAGTCCATGAATCAGTTGGAGCGAATTCAGCGGTCGTTGACGAAGAAATCAGCGCCGAGTTTTGAGATCGGGGATACCGTCAGGGTCCACGTCAAAGTCGTCGAAGGCGAGAAAGAGCGTATTCAGGTTTATGAAGGAACCGTGATCGCGCGCAAGGGGAGTTTGAATACCGAAACGTTTACAGTCCGAAAGCTTTCTTATGGGGTCGGGGTCGAACGGATTTTCCCGGTGCATTCTCCGATTGTCTCGAAGGTTGATGTGGTTCGGCAGGGGCGCGTTCGACGCGCGAAGCTCTACTATCTGCGTGGCAAAAAGGGGAAATTCGCGAGGGTCGAAGAGCGCGAGTTTGTCGGAGAGAGCAAACCGTCGGCCCAACCATCGGCTTCAGAGGAGGAGGCTGTGACGGCCTAAAACTATTTCACGTGCGTGTCCCCTCACGGCAAGGCGATGGCGTGATCGGTGAAGGGAAGTTGAATGGGACCCACACAAGAGTTCGAGCGGGCCGCCCGGCTATGTGGGTATCGTTGTATTGCCGGTGTTGATGAAGCCGGACGTGGTCCGTTAGCCGGTCCGGTCGTCGCCGCGGCTGTTGTCTTACCGCCCCGATGTCGACTCTCAGGGGTCGATGATTCCAAGCAGCTTTCTGAACGGGAGCGAGACCGATGGTATGCCGCGATTCTGGAGCAGGCATTGGGGGTAGGAATCGGATCGGCGGACGTCGGTGAGATCGATCGGCTCAATATTCTCGAAGCGACCCGGTTGGCGATGCGGCGAGCTATTGATCAGCTGGTTCCTCGCCCTGATCATCTACTCATTGATGCCGTGACTCTTCCTGGAATCAGAATCTCTGTACGACCTATCATCAAGGGGGACTTGCTCTCTCTTTCGATTGCGGCCGCCTCCATTATCGCCAAAGTCACGAGGGATCGTCTCATGGCGGAGTACCATGACCTGTTCCCCGAGTACGATTTTCTTTCGCATAAGGGATATGGCACGACCGAACATCTACAACGATTAGCGCGCCATGGCCCGTGCTCCATCCACCGTCGAACATTCATGCCGGTGCACGAGGTGGTCATCTCCACACGGAGGGAATCGGCCAGACGGATGAATCCCACATTGTTCGAACAGTAAGCGCATGGCCACTTCCGACCCGCGCCATCGGTTCGGCCAAGAGAGTGAGATGCGGGCCGAGCAGTTCTTATTGGCCAAGGGCTATCGGATCCTCGACCGCAATGTACGGACCCCGCTCGGCGAATTGGACCTCGTGGCAGAAGACCAAGGTGTCGTGGTCTTCGTCGAGGTCAAGGGTAGGGCTACCGAAGCGTTCGGCGGTGCTCTCCTGGCTGTGGATCATCGCAAGCGGGTGAAGCTGACGAAATTGGCCACGCAGTATTTAGCACAACGGCATTGGTCCGATAAGGCCTGCCGATTCGATGTGGTATTGGTCCAGGGGAAACCTTCCGAGGGGGGAGGGATCGAACATCTCCAGAACGCGTTTGACGTCGGCGAACACGGAGGATTCTAGCCCTTCTCCAAGGGATTTCCATGGACGCCATCATTCAACTCATCCATGTGTCCAAATGGCATGATCGGAAAGCTGCGCTGTCCGATGTCACGCTTGAAATCGACAAGGGGGAGTTTGTCCTGCTGATGGGATCGAGCGGGGCCGGGAAGTCCACCCTGCTGCGCATGCTGATCGGTGAGGAGCAGCCTGACGAAGGACAGATTTTCGTTCACGGCAAGAATGTGACCAAACTCAGACCTGCCGAGATTCCCTACCTTCGACGGAAGGTCGGCGCGGTGTTTCAAGACTTTCGTCTCTTGCCGAAAAAATCGGTCTTCGACAACGTGGCGCTTCCGTTGATCGTTCAAGGTGCGCCCGAGAAAGATATCCGTCGTAAAGTCACGGAAGCACTGCGTGCGGTCGATGTCGAACACAAAAAAGATCAGTCGCCGAACAGCCTCTCAACGGGTGAGCAGCAGCGCGTCTGCATTGCACGGGCGATCGTCAATGGCCCCGTGGTCCTCCTGGCCGACGAACCAACGGGCAATCTTGATCCAGAACGCACGAGAGAGATCATTGAATTGTTCAAATTAATCAATGCCCGAGGGACGACCGTCATCGTCGCGACGCATGATCCTCACGTGTTGAATCAAGTCAATCGGCGCGTGGTCACCTTGGTGCAAGGGGTGTTGCTGTCGGAGCGGCGGATCGGGCAAGGGGTTGGAGCGTGAGGCGACTATTTTATCTCGTTCGCGAAGCGTGGACGAACATGCGAATCAACCGCACGACCACGATCGTTGCCGTGCTGACCACGGCGTTTGCCTTGACCTGTGTCGGTATCTTTCTGTTGCTCTATGTAAATCTCCGGAACGCCGCGTGGTCGCTTCAGGAAGATGTCAAGGTCATGGTCTATCTGGAGGATCGACTCCCCATTGAAAAAGTGCAGGCACTCGAGCGAAAACTCAAGATCGATCGTATGGTTGACGAAGTGCTGTTTATTTCGAAAGAAGAAGCGCTGGGCGAATTTCGAGCTCAATTCCCCAGTGAGTCTCACTTACTCGAAGGACTTGGGGAGAACCCACTTCCGGCCTCATTTGTGGTGACGCTTGCGCCGAACTTTCGATCTCCTGATGCTATGAAAAGCTGGGTTGAACGAGTGCAAACGATGGAAGGTGTCGCCAAGGTCGACTATAATCAAGAATGGCTCAGCCTGCTGGCAGAATTTATCGGATATATCGAGCTGGTGGCTATCGGAGTGGGTGTCCTCCTCTCCGCGGCCGCCGTGACGATCATCGGCAATACGACGAGACTCGCGCTGTTGGCCAGACGTGAGGAGATCGAAATCCTGCGCTCCGTTGGAGCCACGCGTACATTCATCCGTATTCCCTATTTCCTTGAAGGAGCCGTACTCGGAGCCTGTGGTAGTGCGCTGTCGTTAGGAATGCTGAAGTTTGCGTTTGAACTCTTTCGACAGGAGATTCGGTTGACGGGCCGTTTCGGCGGGATTGACGGCATGCTTTCTTTCTTTCCCCTCTCAGTGTGCCTGGCGCTTGTTCTTGCGGGCATGGGGCTTGGTTTTGCGGGGAGCGTGGTGTCGCTTCTTCGTGTTGGAGAAGGGCGGGTATGACAATCTCCTTCCTCATCTTACTCGGGTGTCTTGTGATGGGAGGATGGGGCTCAGTGGCGGATGCCGCCAATGATCCGATCTCAGAAAAAATCGAGCGGGAGAAAAAGAGGCTTGAGACGCTGAAGGATAAGATCGAGGAGAAGCGGAAACGGGCCGAGGAAGCAGAAAAAAAACGAGAGTCGGTCTTACAAGGCCTCCAATCTTTGGATGAACGACTGATCCATCATCGGCAAGATCATCATGAGATCAGCAAGAAACTGCGGCAGAAGGATCGGGAGATCGAAGAGATTACGAATCGGCTGGGAGCGATGCGAACCGACATTGATGCGCGACGGGAGGCCATCCTTGCCCGGCTTCGTGTGCAGTATATGGAAGGGCGGTTTGGTCGTGTGAAGGCTCTCCTCACAGCGGATTCATACAGTGATTTCCAGCGTCGTGGGCAGTATCTGTCTGTCGTCTCACAAAAGGACTACGAATTGTTGGAGACGTTCCGAGCCGATATGGAGCGAATGGAGCAAGCTGAGCGTCAGCGCGCGGAAGCCAGAGCCGGACTGGTCGCCTTTAAGCATAATATCGAGAAGAAGCTGGCCGACATCCGAGTGCTGCAGAAGGAGAAAAAGGTTTATCTGGCGAAGATCACGCACCAAAAGGATTCCTATAATCGCGCAGTTGAAGAATTGGAGCGTTCCGCCTCACGTGTGGATGGCTTGTTGCATGAGTTGGAAACACGCCGACGTGTCATGGTCGTGCACCCTCCGACGTCAGCACCCGTGCCTCCTGGCGTGAGAGGCACACTGCCTTGGCCGGCCGATGGAAAAGTCGTGTCATTCTTCGGGCGCCAGAAACACCCGACGTTCAATACCTATGTCCAACGCAAAGGTATTGAAATCCGAACCGAAGAGGGAAGCTTAATCCATGCCGTCATGGCCGGGAGTGTTGTCTATGCAGACTGGTTGAAAGGATACGGACTCGTTATAATCTTAGATCACGCCAACGGGTTTTTCTCCCTGTATGCCCATGCGTCCAAGATACTGGCCAAGGCGGGTGAGCACGTTGCCGAAGGTCAGGCTATCGGGGAGACTGGAGACACGGGTATGATCGGAGAAAATACTTTATACTTTGAGTTACGGGAAGGGGCCGAGCCCGTCGATCCACTCCACTGGCTCGCAAAGCGATAAGACGCGCGTTGTCGGTATCGATCGGTCTGAGCGTCCGAAAACGCTGGAAAGAAGGGATGTGAAAATGATGGAACAGCAGCCGCGGCGGAAATCTTGGGTGATCGGACCGATGATCGCACTCGCCCTGCTCTGTGGAGTCGTCATCGGGAAAGGCTGGGAGCGAACCGGTCACGCCGGTGAAACCTATGAAGAGCTCAAAACCTTTTCCGAGGTTCTGAATCAGGTTCAAAAGCACTATGTCGACGAGACGAAGCCGAAGGATCTTATTCAGGGAGCCATTCGCGGCATGCTGTCGACGCTCGATCCGCATTCCGCGTATATGACGCCGGAAATGTATAAGGAGATGCAGGTTGAAACCAGGGGAGAATTCGGCGGGGTCGGCATTCAAATCGGCGTGAAGGACAACAGGCTGGCCGTGATCGCACCGATTGAAGGTACGCCTGCGCACCGAGCCGGGATCAAAGCCGGCGATTTCATCGTGAAAGTCAACGACGATTCCACGAAGGACTTGACGCTGATGGATGCGGTCCAGAAGATGCGGGGGCCGAAAGGCAGTAAAGTCAACCTCACCATTCAACGGGATGGAACACCGGAACCCTTGGTGTTTACCCTCGTCCGGGACACGATCAAAATAGAAAGCGTGAAGTCGAAGGTCATCGACAATCTCGGCTATGTCCGGCTCACTCAGTTTCAAGAGGCGACCGGCCGAGACCTTTCCAAGGCGATCAAGCAGTTCAAGGAACAGAAAGTCCAAGGAACCATTCTCGACCTACGAAACAATCCCGGCGGTTTGCTGACTGCAGCCGTCGATGTATCCGAGCAGTTTCTTCCCAGCGGGAAGTTGGTGGTGTATACCAAGAGTCGAGAAGGGAAAAAGGATGAATGGTTCGCGAAGTCCAAGGATCAACTGGAAGATCTTCCGGTCATCGTTCTCGTCAACGAGGGATCGGCGAGTGCGTCAGAGATTGTCGCTGGGGCGCTGCAAGATTGGGGGCGGGCCGTCGTGGTCGGGACGACGTCGTTCGGAAAAGGCTCGGTGCAGACGATCTTGGCCCTGGGTGACGGTTCTGGGCTTCGCCTGACAACCGCGAAGTACTATACGCCTAAAGGAAGATCAATCCAGTCGACGGGAATTACTCCTGATATTGTGGTGAAATTGCCGACGCCAGTGCTTGCCAAGGCGTCTGAGGGGAAGCCGGCTGAAAAGGACGCGGAGGGGAAGACCGGCAAACCGCCGACAGGAAAAGAAGGCTCATCTCCGAATGGAAAGTCTCCCGAGGAAGCAATTCCGAAGAACGGTACGGTTCCACAGTCGTTACCGGCTGAACCGGGAGGAGAACTCTCGCTTGAGCAGGATGTCCAACTGCAGAAGGCGGTGGAATTGCTGAAGAGCTGGAAGATATTCAAGGAGCTCAAGAGTTCCTAACGTTCATGATTTTGGATCCGTTGCCGGACAGCCTGCAACAACTGCTCCTCTGATCCAGAGAAACTCGGCAGTGTTCGAAGCAGGTGCGATCGAATGAGCTGATCCAGATCGGGAAGCGACCGTATGCCGAGTCGGAAGTACAGGTATGCAACAAGTGAATCGGAGAGTCCTGGAAGGGTCGCCCAACTCCTGACTTCTGTCGGAAGCGGGGTCTTAAGCCCTTCGTAGGCTCGGATGGTTCCCGTTTCAAGGAATTCTTCGATCTTTTTCGCCAAATCAGTTCCGATCCCCTCGATCTCTTCAATCTCCCCGCGTTCAGCCAGGGTCGCCACATCTTCGTCGATGGCCAGCAGGGCATCCGCAGCCCGCCGGTAGGCCCTCACTCGATAAGGATTCGCCCGTTGAGATGACAGGAGATCGGCCATTGATCGAAAGAGCCCGGCCAGTCGTTGATTGTTCTCCTTCATGCTTGAGTCTCTGGAGGTTGTATTGTGGAGGTTTCTCGGCCTTCCAGGCAAGAGGCACTTTGTTGACAAGGTGAATTGCGGTCCCATAGGATGACAGGCGTGCAGGATGCAATCCAGATCCATGTGAACGGGCAGGCCCGCGCCTGGCGCAGTGGCGCAACGGTCGCCGATCTATTGCAAGAGCTGAACATACGAACGGAGCAGGTGGCTGTGGAGCTGAATCTGGAAATTCTCGATCGGGCTGCGTTTGGTCAACGTCAACTCAAAAACGGGGATCGGGTCGAGATTCTCGGGTTTATCGGCGGCGGATCATTCTAAGAGGATACTATGGCAGACGATCGGCTGATTATCGCGGGTCGTGAATTCAAGTCCCGGTTATGGGTCGGAACGGGAAAATACAAGGACTTTGTCGAGACGCAAAAGGCCATTGAAGCGTCCGGTGCCGATGTTGTGACCGTCGCGGTTCGTCGAGTGAATATCACTGATCGATCGAAAGACAATCTGCTCGATTACATTGACCCGAAGAAATACACGATTTTACCCAACACGGCCGGATGCTATACCGTGGAGGATGCGGTACGCTATTCACGCCTGGCTCGCGCGGCCGGTGTGTCCGACTTGGTGAAGTTGGAGGTGATCGGTGACGAGCGGACGTTGTTCCCGGATACGGCCGGCTTAATCGAAGCGGCCAAGATTCTCATTAAAGAAGGGTTCATCGTCCTTCCATACACGAATGACGATCCCATCGTGGCGAAGAAACTCGTGGATATCGGATGTCCGGCGGTCATGCCATTAGCTGCGCCCATCGGATCCGGGCTTGGGATCCGTAATCCGTACAACCTGAAAATCATCATGGAAACCGTCAAGGTACCGATTATCGTGGATGCCGGTGTCGGAACCGCGTCGGATGCAGCCTTGGCGATGGAGTACGGAGCCGATGCGGTGCTCATGAACACAGCCATTGCCGGTGCGCAGGATCCGATCGCCATGGCGGAAGCGATGAAGTATGCCGTGCATGCCGGTCGTCTGGCGTATAAGGCCGGTCGCATTCCCAGGAAACTTTACGCCACGGCGAGCAGTCCAATCGAAGGGATGCTCTAGAATAAGTTCCGAGTTTCTGAGGTTAGTGGCAAAGGAGACGACTAAAACGTGAGCCGACCTGTTTTCTCCATGGATTCAGCATCCCTTCCTTCGCTGCCGATTTCCTACCGATGCCTCCAGTAGATTTTCGCTTGCTTCTGGTGACGGATCGTCACCAGACTCGCGGACGTTCTCTTGCCATGGTCCTCAGTGATGCGATTAAGGCTGGTGTACCGGCCATTCAGCTCAGGGAGCGTGATTTGTCTACTGGTGAGTTACTTTCGTTGGCACACGAAATCCAAACGATGACAATGGCGGGATCTGTGTCTCTGATTATCAATGATCGGGTTGATCTCGCGATGGCGCTGAATTTGGACGGCGTGCATCTTCGATCTGACAGCTTATCTCCTGTTCCGGTGCGTCGGCTGATCGGATCGCATCGATTGATAGGGGTCTCTACACATTCGGTCGAGGATGTGCGACGTGCGAATCAGAGCGGTGCCGATTATATCGTGTTTGGTCCCATTTTTGAGACACCGTCGAAGCGTTCATTCGGTCCTCCGCTCGGGCTTAACTTATTGACCGACGCCTGCAGCCAATCGTCCATCCCCGTGCTGGCTATTGGAGGGATCACGTGCGAACGAGTGCGCGAAGTTCGTCGAGCCGGTGCTCACGGAGTTGCCGTGATCGGAGCGCTGTTGACGCGTGATGACATCGGCGAAGCTGTCCGAGCGTTCGCGCATGCTCTGGAGACATGAGACGGCGGTACATGGCGGAGACGATCTTGCGCGAGATCGTCTGTTGGAGTTGACCACCCCTAGGTCGGGTGTTAGAATCCGATCACAAGATTTATTCGCGCTTAAGCTCCGATGTCGCGAACTATTTACGTCGTCCCGATATGGCGGAAAGCAAGGGCCAGCCAAATCGACTCCGGTCCCTCCGAGATTCTGTCAAGAAGATTACGAAGCGGCTGTCTGAGGGGAATGAGGAGATGATTCACAAGAACGACGAACACGCCCGCGAGATGGAGAAGCTTCGAGTTCAGATTCAGTCGATGGAAGAGGAAATCCGTCGGCTCTACCAATCGCGCTACCAACTCGATCAAGCCAATAAACAGAACGAAAAACTCGTGGCCACGCTGCAGGAAGCGAAGGCGCAGATCGAGGCGCTGCGTACCGAGGTGGAAAAACTGACGGCGCCGCCGTCGGCCTATGCCATTTTTTCCAGTATGAATGCGGACGGTACCGGAAATGTCTATGTGTCGGGACGGAAAATGAAGGTCAGCCTTCATCCTTCGATCAAGCGCAATGAGTTGCGGAAGGGGCAAGAAGTCGTTCTGAATGAGGCTCTCAACGTGATCGAAGTGAAGGGATTCGACAGTCAGGGAGAGGTCGTCCGACTCAAGGACGTGCTGGAAGGGGGACGAGCATTGGTTACTCTCCATTTCGATGAGGAGAAGGTGGCCGAGCTCGGTGACCCACTGCTCGTTGAACGGCTGAGCGTGGGAGACCATCTGTTGTATGATCCTCGTTCCGGGTATGTCATCGAGAAGTTGCCGAAATCCGAAGCGGAAGAGCTCGTGTTGGAAGAGGTCCCGGATGTCGACTATGAGCACATCGGAGGTCTCCAGAAAGAATTGGAGCAGGTGCGCGATGCCGTCGAACTTCCGTTCCTGCATCCGCACGTGTTCTCCGAGTATAAGCTCAGCGCACCGAAAGGGGTGTTGCTCTATGGTCCCCCCGGTTGCGGGAAGACGCTGATCGCCAAAGCCGTCGCCAATTCGATCGCCAAGAAATTAGGCCATCGGACGGGCAAAGAAATTCGGAGCTACTTTCTTCATGTGAAGGGCCCTGAATTGCTCAATAAGTATGTCGGGGAGTCGGAGCGTCAGGTGCGCGAGGTATTTAAGAAGGCAAAGGAACGGGCCGAGGACGGTCATCCGGTGATCGTGTTTTTCGATGAGATGGATGCCCTCTTCAGAACCCGGGGGACCGGTGTGTCGTCGGATATCGAGTCGACGATCGTTCCACAGTTTCTCTCCGAGATCGATGGGGTCGAGCGATTGCGCAACGTGATCGTCATCGGGGCCAGCAACCGCCAGGATTTGATCGATCCGGCGGTTCTTCGCGCCGGTCGATTGGATGTCAAGGTCAAAGTGGGGCGACCGGATGCCGCGGCCGCCCGCGACATTTTTTCGAAGTACATCTCGAGGGATCTCCCGTTTGCCGCCGAGGAACTGGAGCGGCATGGAGGCGATCGGCAGGCTCTGGTAGATCGATTGACGGCCCTGACGGTCGAGACCATGTACGCAGCCAGCGAGGAAAATAAGTTCATTGAAGTGACCTATGCCAACGGCGAAAAGGAAATACTGTACTTCCGAGACTTCGCCAGTGGAGCCTTGATCGAAGGCATTGTTTCGCGCGCGAAAAAATTTGCCGTGAAACGCGTGATCGCGCAAGAAGGGACCGGCCTGCGCTCGGACGACTTGATCCGCGCCATCCGTGAGGAGTTTAAGGAACACGAAGATCTTCCCAATACGACCAATCCGGACGATTGGGCGAAGGTCGCCGGAAAGAAAGGCGAGAAAATCATCCATATCCGGACCATCAGTGGTGGACCCGCGGAACATCGGCAGATTGAAACCATCAGCACCGGCCACTATCTCTAGCTAATCTATGCCAGACCACACATCCACGAATCGCATGCGCGTGCTTGGCACTGAAACCGAGTTCGGCATCGCGGCAAAAGATCCATCTGCGATAGATCCTGTCTCGGGCTCGTTCGCCGTGATCGGACATTACCCGGGACTTCCGGCTCCGGGGGCTCTCTGGGACTACGAGAACGAAAATCCGCTTCTCGATGCCCGGGGATTTGAAGTCGACGGCGAGCGAGAACGTCCCAATCCCGACTATAACCGGCAGCTGAACAAGGTGCTGGCGAACGGCGGACGTTTATATGTCGATGGAGCTCATCCGGAATACTCAACGCCGGAGTGCTCGAACGCCAAGGAGGTCGTCGCGTTCGAACGAGTCGGAGAGCGCATCCTCGCGATATGCCTTCAGGAAATGGCTCGGGTAAGGGGCGGTGAACAGTATGTGTTGTATAAGAACAATTCCGACGGCAAGGGCAACAGCTACGGATACCACGAAAACTATTTAGTCTCGAGGTCCGTGTCGTTCGACCGGATCGCCCGGGTGTTGACGCCGTTCCTGGTCACACGACCGATCTTCGCCGGAGCAGGAAAAGTCGGGGCTGAAAATCAGACCAGCCCGACGGAATATCAAATCTCGCAGCGTGCCGACTTTTTCGAATGTCTCATGGACCTGAATACGATGGTCAAACGGCCGATCATCAACACGCGCGACGAGCCGCATGCCGATGCGGCAAGGTTTCGAAGGCTCCATGTCATCACGGGCGATGCCAACATGGCGGAACTCTCCACCTATCTCAAGGTGGGAACCTTGGACATCGTCTTGGATGTGCTTGAGTCCGGCGCCGATCTGCCTCAGCTCGAACTGGACGAGCCGGTTCGTGCGATCAAGCAGGTGTCCCGTGATCTGGAGGTGAAAGAGACCGTGAAGCTGGCCGGCGGAAGGCCCACCACGGCCCTGGCCGTTCAGCGGGCGTACCTGAGTGCTGCCAAGACGTTTTATGCCTCGCAGGCCCATAGTCCCACGACTCATGATGTGCTCCTCCGTTGGGAAGAGGTGTTGAATCAGCTCGATCGCGATCCGCGGTTGTTGGTGAATGCGTTGGATTGGGTCGCTAAGCGGCATATGATCGAGTCCTACATGGAACGTAAAGGTTGCGGATGGGATGACCCTCGAATGAAGCTGATGGATCTCCAGTATCATGATGTCCGTCCGGACAAGGGATTGTTCTATACCCTGGAGCGTAGTCGTCTCATCGAGCGGATCGTTGAGGAAGATGACATTCGGCGAGCGGAGTTCAATCCCCCGACGGGTACCAGAGCGTATTTCCGTGGGCGTTGCGTCAGCAAGTTTGCGAAGGCGTTATACGGAGCCAGTTGGACGTCGGTGCTGTTCGACGTCGGCAATACGACGATCAAGAAAGTGCCTCTGATGGACCCCCATCGGGGAACGCACGCATTGACGCAAGAGTTGCTCGATACGACCGATTCGGTCGACGCTCTCATCGAGAAACTCAAGGTTTGACGAATGGTGGTTCGAAGACCACGATGAAGCTGCCCTATCTCCCCGATCACGACGGCTCCAGCTTTTTTGACTTCGTCTCCACACATCATCCCGAGCTGGCATTACGAAGCCATGGAATCGCGATGAGTTCCGACCAGATGCGTGCCGTCGGGCCGATCGCTGTGCCCTCCGCCACGACCGTGTTGGCGATCAAGTATCAGCAGGGTGCCGTGATTGCCGGAGACCGCCGAGCCACGGAAGGGTTTCAGATCGCGGACCGCCGAATCGAAAAGGTCTTCAAGATCGACGATTGGTCCGCCATGGCGATCGCGGGGGCGGCCGGTCCTTGTATCGAGATGGCCAAGTTGTTCCAAACCGAATTGGAGCATTACGAAAAACTGGAAGGCATGCCGCTTTCCTGTGAAGGGAAGGCCAATAAGCTGGGTCAGATGGTCAAGGCCAATCTTCCGATGGTGTTTCAGGGACTGGTCGTCATGCCGTTGTACGTGGGGTATGACGTGAAGCGCGGCGAGGGTCGCATTTTCAAGTACGACATCACCGGCGGCAGGTACGAAGAGTCCGATTATCACGCGATCGGCTCCGGGGGCAAAGACGCCCGCAATACCATGCGGGAGCATTTCCGGAAAAATCTTTCCGAGTCGGAGGCGCTCAGGCTGGCGTTGCTGTCGCTCTACAACGCTGCCGATGATGATGTCGGAACGGGCGGGCCGGATCTCATACGAGGTATCTATCCGACCGCCAAGTTTGTAACCGATCAAGGCATCACCGATGTCACCGATGAGAAGCTGCGAGCCGTCTACGACGAGATGATGGCGGCACGTCGTTCAAGGGAAACGTAATCATGCCGATGCCCTATTACGTGTCCCCTGAACAGATGATGCAGGATAAGGCGGAGTACGCCAAAAAGGGAATTGCCAAAGGCCGCTCGATCATCGCGATGGAATATGTCGACGGCATTCTTTTGACGGCCGATAATCCGAGCGCCTCGCTGCACAAGGTTTCCGAGATCTACGACAACATCGCGTTTGCGGGAGCCGGCAAGTACAGCGAGTTTGAGAACCTTCGAAAGGCGGGCATCCGACACGCCGATCTCAGAGGATTCATGTATAGCCGGGAAGATGTGACCGGC
>Ga0073934_10002334_pt1 | contig 40275 bp, 34 predicted proteins | sample LarsenN4metaG_FD_76834 | JGI IMG/M metagenome (GOLD analysis project Ga0073934, IMG submission 76834) | Hot spring sediment bacterial and archeal communities from British Columbia, Canada, to study Microbial Dark Matter (Phase II) - Larsen... ...
CGTCTGGGGGCATGTCTCCATTGCCTGTGTCCAGTCGGTCGAGATGAGCCCCATCTATTGCATCGCCCTGGTTCAGGATATTACCAGCCGCCGGGAGATGGAGGAAAAGCTGCTGCTGGCCAACCGGGAGCTGGACGCCTTCGTCCATACGGTATCCCATGACCTTCGCTCGCCGCTCACCCCGATCATCGGCTATGCTCAGTTTCTCCAGGAACAGTACTCTTCCTGTCTTGACGATTCTGCGATCGAAATGCTGCGGGAGGTGCGGTGTCAGGGTGAGCGGATGCGCGACATGCTGGAAGACCTGCTCAGGCTCGCCACGGTTGGGGGACTGGATTGTCCGCCCGTTCCGGTGAGCTGCAACCAGGTCATGCAGGAGGTATTGGCAAACCTTGCCGCCGAGATGATGGCAAAGGGGGTCAGCGTGGAGGTGGCCGAACTCCCCGATCTGCACATACCGAGAACCATGTGCATGCAGATCTTCGACAACCTTGTGGGGAATGCAATCCACTATGCCGGGAGCGGGTGGGTCGAGGTGACCGGAGAGCGCAGCGGTGGTGCCGTGCGACTGTCGGTACGCGACCATGGCCCGGGAGTACCGGACGAGGAAAAATCGCGAATTTTCGAGCTGTTCTATCGCGGTTCCGCCGGCAGCAAGACCCTGGGAACGGGAATCGGCCTGGCGACGGTGCAGAAGATCGCCCGCCATTACGGCGGCTATGCCTGGGTGGAGGATGCGCCCGGCGGCGGGAGCATTTTCAACGTCGAACTGATGGATGGCGGGGGATGATCTCCCCCGGTTACAGCCCCTTCACCGCATAGATCCCCGCAGCATTGCGCCAGAACCCCTTGTAATCCATGCCACAGCCGAAGAGGAACCGGTCCGGCGAGATCAGGCCGACGAAGTCGGCGCTCATCCCCGGGTGGACCTTCCTCTCGTGCCGTTTGTCCACCAGCACCGCGGTCAGCACCTCTTTTGCCCCCTCGTCCCGGCAGTAGTCGATGATTGCCCCTAGGGTCCTCCCCTCGTCGAGGATGTCATCGACCAGCAGGACCGTCCGCCCCCGCAGATTCTCCGTCGGTCGGACCTTCCAGTCCAGGTGGCCGCCGCAGGTCTCATGGCCGTAGCGGGTTGCATGCAGGTAGCCGCTCTCCAGCGGGAATTCGAGCTGCGGGAGCAGCCGGCCGGCGGTGATCAGCCCGCCGTGCATGACACAGAGCACCAGTGGCCTGGCGGCTGAAAGCCGGGCGGTAATCTCCGCCGCCATCCGCCCCAGGGCCGCGTCCACCTCCGCCGGAGTAAAGATGCAGTCGGCCTCGTCCATGACCCGTTCCATTTCATTGATGATTGTCTCCATGCGCCCCCTTTGGCCCCGAGCATTCAGCCCGCGCTTCACAGCTTCACGAGTTCATAGCTCCGCCTGCCGAGCCCCATCTTCTCGCCATGCTCCAGCTGGACTTCCCAGTCGATCTCGGGATGCACGCCGCGGAACTTGTCCCCCCCCGGCTGGTGGCCGCTGGCGAGGGCGGTGTTCTGGTTCCCCGGGGCGCCGTTCACCAGGTCGGCGCAAGCCTGGTCCAGTGCCACCGGGTCAATGGAGGCGCAGATGCCGATGTCGTTGACGATCGGCGCGTCTGCGTGGCCGTAGCAGTCGCAGGCCGGGGAAACCTGGGTGATGAAGTTGATGAACAGGGTTTTCCCCTCCTTTCCCTTGACCGCGCCGCTGGCGTATTCGGCCATCTTCTTCATGACCAGGGAGGCGCTTTCGTTCCACTGAACATTGATCGCCTTCTGGGCGCAGGCGGTGATGCAGCGGCCGCAGCCGACGCAGGCATCGGGATCGATCTTCGCCTTGCCTTCAAAAATGGCAATCGCGTCATGGGCGCAGGATTTGAGGCAGATGCCGCAGCCGTTGCAGAATTTTTCCGCGACCTTCGGGGCAACGGTGGAGTGCTGCTGCATCTTCCCCCCCCTGCTGGAACACCCCATGCCGAGGTTTTTCAGCGCCCCGCCGAAGCCGGTCAGTTCGTGGCACTTGAAGTGGGAGACCGTCACCAGTGCATCGGCCTCGACTATCTCCGCGCCGATGCTGACGCTTTTCAGGATCTCGCCGTTCACCGGGACATCGACCGCATTCTGTCCCTTGATGCCGTCGCACATGATGAGGGGGGCTCCCACCACCGCATAGGCAAAGCCGTTTTCGATGGCGCAGGTGAGCGCCGAAACCGCCTCCTTCCGCTCTCCCGGATAGAGGGTGGACGAATCGGTCAGAAACGGTTTGCCGGCCTGCTGCTTGATCTCTTCCACGATGCGGCGGATGAATACCGGCCTGATGAAGGTGTGGTTTCCCCGTTCGCCGAAATGAAGCTTGACCGCCGTCAGGTCTCCGGCCTTGATGATGTCGCCGATGCCGCAACTCTGCATGAGTCTGCCGATCTTGGCAAAGAGGTTCTCCTTGTGCCCTGCCCGCATGTCGGTAAAGTAGACGATACTCTCCATGTTGCCGCTCCTTGTGTCCAGAACTGGGTTATAATATTTGAAATGCATGTCCGATGGTTCTGACTAGCACACCGTCAGGCAATTTTCAACTGGCATATGGGGCAACTTTGATTAAACTATTATTGCCAGGGAACGAAAATATGTTATGAGTTCACTTGACACGAACATTCACTGGAAATGGAGATGCAATGTCACTAAGTCAGCAGGAGCGCGAACTCTGGATCATGGGTCTTGGCGACCGGATCGACAGGGGTGCCACCATCTGCAGTTATCTGGCCGAAGGGGGGTACAGGACCCGGACCGCCAGGGTGGACGAACTGGATCAGGGGAGACCCTTGGGAATCATTCTCGATATTTCGCCCCATTCCCTTGACGGCTGGGGAATCCTGACCAGCATAAAGTCCAGGCCGGAGACCCGGGACATACCGGTTCTGCCTGTTTTTCTCAGCGAGAAGGGGAAGGTCGGCGGCGTCTTCCCGGTGGCCGGATTCTTTCTGCAGCCGGTGGACCGGGAGCATCTGGCGGAAAAACTGGCAGTCATGGGGCTCATCGAGGATACGGAGGATTACGACCTTCAGGCCATGATCGTTTCCCGCAAGGGTGACGAGGATCTGGCCCATGCCATAACCGATCTCGGTTTTACCCTGCTGAATGCCTACACGGTCAAGGAGGGGGTTGCCCTTGCCACCACGGCACACCCCTACCTGATGTTTACCGCCTTCATGCTGCAGGATGCCTCGGCGTTCGAGTTCCAGGAGCGTCTGCGCCTCTATCCGCAGACGCGCAATATCCCGTTTTTCGTGCTGCTCAAGGATTCCACCAAGGATGGCGAACGGATGGCCATGAGCCGGAGCGTCGAGCATCTGGTCAGGAAGAAGGAGCTTTCCAGGGATGAGTTTCTGGCCTATTTTCGTCGCAGATAATGCCAGACAGCCAGGAGCTGGTATCCGTCAGACCCCAAACTCGCACAAAACATGCTGCTTTTTTATGCATATGTGATATGGTTGCACAAAAAAGCAGCACATCTTTGCAAGGCGTTTATTCCTGCCCAATCGACCCGACGGGTGCCTTGCCTTGTCGTGCCGCGTTAAATCAGCCCTTCGACAGTGAATACAGATGAAATCAAAACTTAAAATCGGTTCTTTAGAACTGGCAGAAAATTTGCTTCTGGCACCTATGGCCGGGATAACCAATCTCCCCATGCGTCTTCTGGCACGGGAGCAGGGAGCGTCCCTCTGCTTTACCGAGATGGTGAGCGTCAACGGCCTGGTGCGGGAGGGGACAAAAACCTTCTCCCTGATGAAGAGCAGTCCGCTGGATCGCCCGCTCGGAGTTCAGCTGTTCGGCGACGACCCTGACCTGCTCGCCGAAGGCGCCCGGCTCGCCGGTGAGTTCGGCGAGCTGCTCGATATCAACATGGGGTGCCCGGTACGCAAGGTCGTGGGGAGCGGGGCAGGCAGCGCACTGCTGCAGAGCCCGGAGAAGGTCCGTGCCATCGTGCGGGCGGTGCGCCGCGCCACCGGTCTCCCCTTTACGGTCAAGATCCGCACCGGCTGGACGGCCGAGTCTGCCAACTATCTGGAGATCGGCCGGATCGCCGCCGATGAGGGGGTCGACGCCATAACCCTTCATCCCCGCACACGTTCCCAGATGTTCGAAGGCCGCTCCGACTGGGGTCAGATCCGGGAGTTGAAAGAGCACCTCTCCATCCCGATCCTGGGGAGTGGGGACCTTTTCACCGCTGCGGACGTGGTGGCGATGCTGGCCGAGACCGGTTGCGACGGCGTGATGATCGCCCGCGGCGCCCTGGGGAACCCGTGGATCTTCCGCGAAGCGCTGGCCCTGCGCTCCGGCAAAGAGTCGCATCCACCCACTCCTGCGGAGCGTCTGGATGTGGCCGGGCGCCATCTGAGTCTGTTCGCCGTCGAGGCGGGCGAGCGGGTGGCGGTACGCGAGATGCGCAAGCATCTCTGCTGGTATGCCCACGGACTGCCGGGAGCGGCCCAGTTTCGGGGGCGCGTTAACAAGATTGACTCAAGGGCGGAGCTCGAAGAGGTTATGGCCGAATTCTTCCGCTGAAAAGGTACCCATGAATCCTGAAGATCTCCCAGAATTTTACGCCAATGTAATCGACAGCGTCGGTGACGGCGTTATCGTCCTCGACCGGGACGGACGGGTGATCCTGATGAATCCGGTCGCCGAGGAACTGGCCGGGGTCTCCCGGCGGATCAGCCTGGGACAGTCGTTCGCGGTGCTTTTCCGCGAGGATTCCCTGCTGCTCGAGATGGCCGAAAAGTGTGCCGTCAGCGGCATGTCCATCTCGGACCACGAGAATATCGTTCTGAAGCGGGGAGGGAGGATCACCCCCCTGAGCGTGACCGTCTCCCCCCTGCTCCTGGCTGACGGTTCCCGGGCCGGCACCATCGTACTGCTCAAGGACCTGACAAACATACGGGACCTGGAGGCGGCGGTCAGAAAGGCGGACCGGCTCTCCACCATCGGTACCCTGGCGGCCGGCCTGGCCCACGAGATCAAGAACCCGCTGGGTGGCATCAGGGGGGCGGCCCAGCTCCTGGAGATGGAGCTGGCCGAGGACGACGAGCTGCGGGAGTGTACCCGTGTCGTTCTGAAAGAGGTGCAGCGGGTAAACCGCATCGTGGAGGAGCTGCTTGACCTGGCTTCACCCAGAAGCCTCAACCTGGTCGGGGTAAACCTGCACAAGATCCTCGCCCATATCGTCTTCCTGCAGCAGCAGGCAACCGACGGGAAATCGATCATCTTCCAGCGGCAGCTCGATCCGAGCATCCCGCCGATTCTGGCAGACGAGGGGCGTCTTACCCAGCTCTTCCTCAACCTGATCAAAAACGCCGTGGAAGCGGTGGGGGACAATGGGGTCATTGTCATCACCAGCCGCGTCGTTGCCGAGTACAGCATGACCCAGAAGGGGGAACGCCGTTCCCGCATGGTGGCCATCGAAATCAGCGACGACGGCTGCGGCATGACCGGGGAGGAGCTGGAAAACCTGTTTACTCCCTTCTACAGCACCAAGGACAAGGGGACGGGTCTCGGTCTGGCCATCTGCCAGAAGATCGTCGCCGAGCACCGCGGCATGATCAGGGTCGATTCGACAGAGGGACGGGGGACCACGTTCACCATCATGCTGCCGCTGGTGCAGTGAAAGTCAGCCGTGAGACGTGAGACGTGAGTTGAAAAGTTGTTACGTCTAGCGTCTCGCGAGCGAACAACGTGAGCGACCTAGCGTCTTACATATAGAGGAAATGTCATGTCAATACACAGAATACTGGTTGCCGACGATGAAGAGAGCATGCGCTGGGTCCTTTCCAAGGCGCTGCGCAAGAAGGGGTTCCTCGTTGACCTTGCCCGTGACGGCGATGAGGCGCTGCGGCTGATCCGCTCCGAGAGTTACGATCTGGCGATCCTCGACATCAAGATGCCCGGCGTTACCGGACTGGACCTGCTGGACAAGGTGCGCGACATAAAGGCTGACCTGCTGGTGGTGATCATGACCGCCGAGGCGGGGATGAAGAACGCCGTGGAGGCGATGAAGCGCGGGGCGTATGACTACCTGACCAAGCCCTTTGATCTGGATGTCATGGATGCCATTGTCGAGAAGGCCAACCGGGCCCGGGAGATGACCCTGCAGGTGTCGACCCTGAAGGATGAGCTGAAGGAGCACTATCTGCTTGAGAAAGGGATCATCGGCAATTCACATCCGATGCGTGAGGTCTACAAGACCATCGGCAAGGTTGCCCCCAGCGACATGACCGTCCTGGTCCAGGGTGAGTCGGGCACCGGCAAGGAGCTGATAGCCCGGGCGATTCACTACAACTCCCGCCGCCTGGTGAAGCCGTTCATTGCCATGAACTGCGCCGCCATCCCCAAGGAACTCCTGGAGAGCGAGCTGTTCGGCCATGAAAAGGGTGCCTTCACCGGCGCCATCGAGCGCAAGCCCGGCAAGTTCGAGCAGGCCAACGGCGGCACCGTCTTCCTTGACGAAATAGGCGACATGCCCCTTGACCTGCAGGCAAAGATCCTGCGGGTACTGCAGGAGAGGGAGATCACCCGCACAGGCGGCAGTCAGAACATCCCGGTGGACGTGCGCATCGTCGCCGCCACCAACCAGGACCTGCTGCAGCTGGTGCAGCAGCGCCAGTTCCGCGAGGATCTCTACTACCGGCTGAACGTGGTGCCGATCAATCTGCTCCCCTTGCGGGAGCGGCGGGACGACATCCCGCTGCTGGTCGAGCATTTCCTGCAGAAAACCTGCGCCGAGCTCGACATCCCCCTGAAGAAGGTCGACCCGCCCGCCCTGGAGCGGCTCGAAACCTATTCCTGGCCCGGCAACGTGCGTGAGCTGGAGAACGTCATCAAGCGCGCGGTGATTCTCTCCTCCGATCCCCTGCTCACCCTGGATGACTTTCCGGTACTCACCGCGGGTGCCGGCGGCGCAGGCGCGGGGAGCGGCGACGACCTGTCACTTGAGGCCCTGGTGGACCGGAAGCTGCGGATCTCCTTTGCCAACGTGGACAAGCTGGAGAGCGGCGACGTCTACACCATGGTGATCGAGCAGGTCGAGCGGCCGCTGATCGCCTTTCTCCTGGAGAAGACCCGCTGGAACCAGGTGCGCGCAGCGAGCATCCTCGGCATAAACCGCAACACCCTGCGCAAGAAGATCACCGATCTCGGGATCGAGATGAAGAAGGAGTGACACGGAGCAGGGATCTGCTCAGGTCAGGCAGCCCTGCCCGTCAGCGTCACGATAATAACAGCGCTACTGCTCCGGGTTTTCACAGACCGGGCAATGCTCCTCTCCGCTTTCCGGTTCGATGTCCAGATCCCCTCCGCATACCTCGCAGATTCCCGGTGGGGCAGCTCCCTTGCGCCACTGCCGGTACAACTCTCCGAATTTCTTCAATAATCCCATGTAGATCCTCCCGCCCGAGAGGGCTTTTGGGCTCACACCGGCTTTCGTAAGAATCGGTGACCGTCATCTTGTGTTAAGAGTTTCCCATAATAAGCCGTATGTACAAGCGTAATAATGGTTCACGGCCAGCTGCCTGACTGATTGCGCATCCGCTCCCATGCGCTACTATTGAAATCAGGCAATGGCGGCGTCCCGGCATGGGGCCGTGTTCCGGAACATTGGGTGCGACGGCCCGGATGGTGAACGCCATGGATTTGCGACGTGCTGACCGATCATTCCGGCAGTCCCGGTGAGGAACCATGCCGCTGCTCAAGTCATTCACCTACAGCCTGAAAGAGGCCCGGTTCAACCCGCTCGTCATCCTGCACAGCCTGTTCTATGCGGCAACGGTCACCTATTTGCGGGCCCTGAAACATATTGCGAAAAACGGTCCGGAATCCGTTCGCACCCATATCAGCGAGACGTACCACAGCAAGGTGGTTCGTCTCGATGATGCCCGCAGATTCATCACGATCAACCGGAACATCGAACTCAGGAACCTGGACCAGGTGCTTCCCTACACGCACGCCACGAACCTTATCCTGAACAATCCGCACAACATTGCCGTATACGACTGCCCCTGCAGGGGGACGCAGAAAAACCCGTGCCGGCCAACTGATGTCTGTCTTGTCGTCGGCGACCCTTTTGTGGACCTGCTTCGCCTGTTCCAGCCCTTTCGCTCCCGCAGGATAAGCCCGGAGGAGGCCTTGCGGATTCTCAGGGAAGAGGATGACCGGGGGCACGTGCATACCGCCTGGTTCAAGGCCACGATGCTGGACCGTTTTTACGCGATCTGCAACTGCTGCCGCTGCTGTTGTCTCGGGATGAAGCTCATGGCCCGGTACAACATGAAAATGCTCCTGCCATCCGGGTATCGCGCGGTTATCGGCGACGGGTGCATCGGCTGTGGCACATGCGCGAAATATTGCCAGTTCGAGGCACTGGAGATGGTGCCGTATTCGAATAACGGCACTGAACGGAAGCGATGTGTCGTTATCCGTGAGAAATGTTTCGGTTGCGGTATCTGCGAAAGTAAATGTCAGCGCGCGGCCATCTCGCTGGTACTGGCTCCGGAAACGGGGATTCCGTTGAACATCGAGGCATTGGCCGGCCAGGGCGCAGCCGGAACCGGACAGGAGTTGTCCGAGAACGGCGGCTAAATGCTGCCGGAGAGAGTGCACAGGGCTCTTTCGTTGCACGTTCCACAGAGAACAGGAGCACACTATGGAGGAGACGGAGCTTTTCTGGAGTACCGACGATCAGGCGGCACGACTGGCTGAGTTGACCAGCTGCGACCCCCAGGTGCGGGAAGCGCCGCTGCGACGTGACGTCCGCTCCCTGGGGAAGCTGCTCGGGACGGTCATCCTCGAGCAGGCAGGGGAGGGGGCGCTGACTGCCGAAGAGGAGCTTCGTCACCTGGCGATCCGGCACCGCAGGCTCAGTGACGAGCATGGTGAGGCCGGTCCCGATGTTCCCGGCGAGGCAGAACTCCAGGCCCGGGCGGTGCAGCTGGTCGGGGCGATGACGGTTGCCTCGGCCTATCACATCGTCAAGGCGTTCTCCACCTATTTCGAGCTGACGAACCTGGCTGAAACCAACCACCGCAAACGGCGCCGGCGTGCCGCCCAGCTTGCCAGCGGAGAATCGGACAAGCCCGGCTCACTGCGCGGGACACTCCGGCGCATGCAGGGGGCGGGGATACCTGCACGGGAGGTGCTCGACTGGTTGCGGCAGGTGCAGGTCCTGCCGGTCTTCACCGCCCACCCCACCGACGTGGCGCGCCGGGTGGTTTATTTCAAGCGGCGGCGCATCGCCCGGGAGCTTGAGGCGCTTGACCGGCTGCCGCTCACCGATGCCGATGCACTGCAGGGGCAGACCGCCATGCTGGCCGAGATCACCGCCCTCTGGCAGACGGACGAGGTGCGTCGCCGCAAGCCAACGGTCCTGGACGAGATCAAGATGGGGCTCGACCACTATCCCGACTCCCTGATTGCGCCGATTCATGCACTCTACGAAGATATGGCGGCAGCTTTCCGGGAAACCTATGGCGAGTTGATCCTGGCTGACGCACTGCCGACGGTGGTCCGCTTCGGATCCTGGATCGGCGGCGACCGGGACGGCAACCCCCATGTCAGCGCCGAATCCACCCGCGAGGCGTTGCAGAAGGCGCGCGAGACCATACTGACCGAATATGTCGCCTCTCTTGAGGAGCTGCGTCGCCTCATGACCCCTTCGCTCTGCCGCATGCCGGTAACCCCCCTGCTGGCAGCAACCGTGACGGGGTACCATGCTACCTTGGCCCTGAACGACCCGGAACGGGACATTATCCCGGAATGCGAGCAGTACCGTCGTCTGGCAGGATTCATGCTCCACCGTCTGCGCTGCAGCCTGCACGAGCCGGACCACCCCGACGCCTATCCCGCTGCCGCCGCTTTCGAGAACGACCTGAAGCTCATCAGGGAGAGTCTGGAGGCAAACCGGGGCGAAAAGCTTGCCCGTTTGCTGATCGATCCCCTGGTGCGGCGGGTGAGAACCTTCGGCTTCCACCTGCACAGCCTCGATATCCGCCAGCATGCAAAGGTGCACGCCGGGGCGGTCGCCGAGCTGGCGGCCGGCGGCACTGCCTGTGCCGACGGGGAGCGTGCGCTTCCGTCACCACCCTCTGCCGAAACTGCCGAGCTGCTGGAAACCTTGCGGACCATTGCCTCCCTGAAACAGCACTACCCCCCCGAGGCCATCCGGAGCTACGTCATCAGCGGTGCATCCGGCGTTCGCGACATCCTTTTCCTGGTCTGGCTGCTGGAGCTGTGCGGCGTGCGGGTGACCGGCGGCAGCGGCGAACCGGGGGTCATGCCGGTGCCGTTGTTCGAGTCCATCGAGGACCTGCGCCACGCCCCGGAGATCTGTCGCACCCTCTGGCGTTCGGCGGACTATGCACCCTATCTGGATTCCTGGGGGCGGCGGCAGGAGATCATGCTCGGCTATTCCGATTCAAACAAGGATGGCGGCATGCTCACCAGTTCCTGGGAGCTCCACAAGGCGCATAGGGAGCTGCACCGGGTGGCTGCCGAGTGCGGGGTCGCGCTCGTTCTGTTCCACGGCAGGGGAGGGACGGTCGGCCGGGGGGGCGGCCCCACTCACCGGGCGATTGTGGCCCAGCCTGCCGGGGCTTTCGGCGGCTGCCTCAAGATTACCGAGCAGGGGGAGGTCATCAACTGGAAGTATTCCGATGCATCCCTGGCGCAGCGCAACCTGGAGCTGATGGTGGCTGCGTCTCTGGAGGCGCTGGTGCGCCCCGGTCAGGCGGAGACTGCTCCCGAACCCTACTGGGAAGAGGCGCTGGAGGAGATGGCTCTGGATGCCTACGCATTCTACCGGGAGCGGATCGCGGAAAATCCCGACATCATCCCCTACTTCGAGCAGGCCACGCCGGTCCTTGAGTTCGACCTGGCAAAGATCGGCTCACGCCCGGCGCGGCGGGGTGCCACCCGCGACCTGTCCGACCTGCGGGCCATCCCCTGGGGTTTCGGCTGGATGCAGAGCCGGCACGTGCTCCCCGGCTGGTTCGGGGTGGGGCATGCCCTGGAGCGCTTTGCCGACAGGGGGGAGGCGGAGCGGCTGCTCCTCGGCGAGATGATGCAGCGTTTCCCCTTCTTCTCCGACCTGATCCGCAACGTTGAGCTGGCCCTGACCAAGGTCGACCTCCCCCTGGCCCGCCTCTATTCCGAACTGGTACCCGACCGGGAGCTGCGGCAGCGGGTGTTCGCCATGGTAGTGGATGAGTTTCGGCGCACCCGCCGGGCCGTGCTGGCCGTCACCGGGCAGTCGCGCCTGCTGGAGAACAACCAGCCCCTGGCCCGTTCCATCCGCCTGCGCAACCCCTACGTGGACCCCCTGAGCCTGATCCAGATCGAGCTCTTGCGCAGGAAGCGGGCCGGGGACGAGAGCGAGGAGCTGAACTACGTGCTTGCCGCCACCATCAGCGGCATCTCGGCCGGCTTGCGGAACACGGGGTAGGGGACGGGCGGCGGGTAACAGAAAAGATTGTGCTTCATTGCCCGGATGTGCGATGCTGTCACCGCTCCTCAGGAGCGGGACCAGGGCACACCGCCACACCGGGAGAGAACGTGAAATCAGCAACCCAGCTCTATCTACTGGACGGCTCCAGTTACATCTACCGCGCCTATTACGGCATCCGCGACGTTGCCACGGCCGGCGGCATGCCGACCAATGCCGTCCTCGGGTTCACCAGGATGCTTCTCTCTCTTATCCAGGAGAACCGCCCCGATTACCTTGCCGTTGTCTTCGACCCTCCCCGGGAAAATACCTTCCGCCGGGAGATCTACCCCGCCTACAAGGCGAACCGGGACGCCGTGCCCGAGGAGCTGACCCCCCAGATCCCGTACATCAGGAAGGTCCTGCAGGCCCTCAACATCCCGGCCCTTGAGGTACCCGGGTTCGAGGCCGACGATGTCATCGCCACCCTGGCCCGCCGCTACGCCGGCGAAGGGGCCGAGGTGACGGTCGTCACCGGCGACAAGGACCTGCTGCAGATCGTGGGGGATCGGATCAGCCTGCTGGACACCATGAAGGAGAAGCGTTCCGGGGTGGAGGAGGTCCTGTGCCGCTTCGGTGTGCCGCCGGAGCGGGTGGCTGACGTCCTCGGCCTGGCCGGCGACAGCGGAGACAACATCCCCGGGGTTCCGGGCATCGGCGAGAAGACCGCCAGCGGGCTGGTCCAGCGCTACGGCTCCCTGGAAGGGGTGCTCAAATGGAGGGACCAGATCAGCGGCCGCAGGCGGCGGGAGAACCTGCGCGCCCATGCAGATCAGGCCCGGCTCTCGAAGCTCCTGGCCACAGTCCGCTATGACGTCCCCCTGGATCTCCCCCTTGTTGACCTGCAGCGCCGGCCGCCGAATCTGGCGGAGCTGATCCCGCTCCTCCGGGAGCTGGAATTCGCCTCCCTTGAGGTCGCCTTCACCCCGCCGTCGCCGGGGGTGGTGGAGCTCTACAGCGACGGCTCGGGGAGGGACTCGGGACCGGGCGGTTACGGGGTGATCCTGCGCTACGGCGAGTCTGAAAAGGAGCTGAGCGGCTATGAGCCCGCCTCCACCTCCCAGCGAATGGAACTCACCGCGGCGATCAGGGGGCTGGAAGCGCTGAAGAGCCCGAAAAAGGTGCGCGTCTACAGCGATTCCCAGTACCTGGTCCGGGGGATGAGCGAATGGCTGCAGGGGTGGATCCGCAGCGGCCGGCTTGAGACGCCGGACGCGCTCAGGAACCAGGATCTCTGGCGGCAGCTGGCGGCCCTTGCCAGCCAGCACCAGATCGACTGGGAATGGGTTCGAGGTCATGACGGGCATTACTTCAACGAGCGGTGCGACCGGCTGGCGAAGCGGGCCGTGGAGGCGGGAGCCCGGGAGGCAGAGGAGCGGTCGCGGGCGGCCGAAGCGGCACGCCAGGCCGAGGAGAGGGCACGGAAGGAGCGGGTGGTGCCGATTGCCCCTGCCAGGCCGGCAGCGGTGCCGGTCAGGGAGATGGTGGAATACGAGGCCGATGCCGATGGCCAACTGCTGCTCTGCTAAATCAAATCGAGGACAATCATCATGAAAATACAGAAACTGAGCGAAGAGAACCGCCCCAAGGCCTATGCGCTGCTGCGCCGCGCCTTTCCCCATAGCGAGTACGAAGCCGAACTGGTGGAGAAGCTCCACGAAAACGGCAGGGCCATACACGAATGGATCTGCATCCAGTCCGGCAAGGCCATCGCCTACATCGCCTTTACCAATGCCTATCACGGTGGCGAAATCTGCGGCCTGCACCTGGCCCCCATGGCCGTGTCACCCGACTTCCAGGGGAAGGGGGTGGGGTCGGAGCTGCTCAGGTTTGCCCTGCGGCAGGATGCGATAAAAAGCCAGCCCCTCTATGTCCTGGGGGAGCCGGGCTATTACAAACGGTTCGGCTTTGAACCGTGCAGCCTGCCGGTCTGCCCGTTCGACAAGAACAACGCCCATTTCCTCAGCATGCGTAGCCATGCCACCCTCCACTTTACCGTCGGCTATGAGCCCGAGTTCATGCCCGTTGCCAAACCGGCCGGCCCCAAGGGGAAGAAGCGCCGGGCGCGGTGATTGACGAGCAGAAATAACCGCTTTTTCACAACGTGAATCAATGCCTTCATCGACATCAGACCGTAGTTGTGCGATAAGAACCCATTAACTTGCTAAAATTAGGTTCCACTAAAGTGGATCGTGGTGGCAAGGGTGCTTCCAGGTCGAGAGGGGTGAATGGTTGCAACGGGGATGGGCCGTTTAGAGGGTAAGGGAACCGTTTTGTCAGCATCGCTGATAAAACGGTTTTTTTTGTCAGACACATGTCCCGATTCCCGCGTATAACCCTTAAAGTATAATGATCTTCACGTATTGCCTGATATAAGGAGGGTGACATGTTACGGCAAATATCACGCCATATCTCCACGATTGTAGTGATGTCCGGTTTCCTGGTTCTGCCACTGCAGCCGCTGTACGGAGCGTCGGCGACCTGTCCGGACATTCCGTCCCCACCGGCTCTTTCCCGGGAGCCCGGGGCAGGGGGGAGAACGAGCGGCACGAGCGGGAAAACCGCCTTCGCCCCGGACCGGATCATCGTCAAATTCAGGGAGACCGTCACCGAACCGGCGGACATGATTCATGCTTCCGGCGGCCGCTTCGACCGTATCGTTACGACAGACGGGGGGCAGCTGGACGAGCTGAACCTGCGCTTCGGCGTGAAAAGCATCACCCCTCTCTTTCAACCGCTGCTTGGAGAAAAGGACAAAGGCCGCTGGAAGTCGCGCGAGGGGAGAAAGGGGCTTTTTGCCGAGGCGTTCGGAAAGGCACGTTCGCGGCATGCGCAGCGGAGCGCACGGGCTGCGCGGCAGTCTGCACTCCCCGATCTTTCTCACATCTATATCGTCACGCTAGGCGAAGGAATCGACATCCTTGCGGCCTGCAGGAGCTACAGGGCCAACCCCGCCGTGGAATACGCGGTGCCGAGTTATGTCATGACGCCGCAGTCGGTTCCGAATGATCCCTATTTCTCTTCCGCAGGGTCATGGGGTAACTCCTACGACGACCTGTGGGGACTGAAGAAGATACAGGCTGACCTCGCCTGGGAGACGGCCCAGGGTGAAGGGATTGTCGTCGCGGTGGTCGACACAGGCCTCGATTACAACCATACGGATATTGCCCAGAGCGTCTGGAGCAATGCGGCAGAAGCCTCCGGAGTTCCCGGTGTTGACGACGACGGCAACGGCTATGTCGATGACATCAGAGGGAGGCATTTCGACTTCGTCTATCTCGGAGGAGCCGTCAGTGACAATGACGTCATGGACACGGACAGTTCCGGCCACGGCACCTTCGTTGCCGGCATCATCGCCGCGGCCGGCAACAACGCTATCGGCATTGTCGGGGTTGCGCCGCAGGCGAAGATCATGCCGGTGAAGATCATGGACAGCAACGGCTTCAATGCCAGCGAGGCCTATGCCAACGGCATTCTCTATGCCGCCCTGAACGGCGCCGATGTGATCAACCTGAGCTGGGGCTGTTCCAACTGCAGCGAAAGCGCCGGCAACCCTGCTGTTGCCGACGCGATCGACGTCGCCAGGGGGCTGGGGGCAGTCGTCGTTACCTCTGCCGGCAACTGGCGCAGCGACGTCAAGGATGCCTTCCTCGCCGGCATGCCGGACGTCCTCACCGTCTCCTCCACCGATGACAGCGACGTAAACGCCGCGTTCTCCAATCGGGGGTTCCTGGTGGATATTGCTGCACCGGGAGGGGGAGGCTGGTATGACGGCATCCTTGACAGTTCCTCCATACTGTCGCTGAAATCGAGCTCGGTGGGGACGTTTAACGGCACTGTTGTCGGCGGAACCTACCTGCGCAGCAGCGGCACTTCCGCTTCGGCCGCCTATGTCTCCGGCGTGGCCGCCCTCGTCCTCTCCGCCAACCCGGCACTCACCACCGGGCAGGTAGCCGCAATCATCAGGCAGAGCGCCGACGACCAACTGGGGAGCCCCCTCGATACACAGGGATACGATCCCTATTTCGGCTGGGGGAGGGTAAATGCCTCCCGCGCCGTGGCCATGGCCCTCTCGCCGCCGTCCGACCCGCCGCTCCTCAGGGTCCCGGCGGAGGGGTACAGTTTCAATATTCCCCAGGCCCTCTGCGGCCAGGAGCGCTCCTTCACATTCGACATCTTCAATGTCGGTGGGGGAACTCTGACCTGGAGTCTTGCCCCCCCTGCGTGGCTTACCCCCCTTCCTGCATCGGGGTCGGGCAATGCGTCGCCGGTGATGAAGATCAATGCGAGCAGCCCGGCCAGCGGTGCGATCACGGTCTCATCCAACGGCGCCGGGGGAGGGACGAGCGACGTCCCCGTGTCGGTTGCCGTGCTGCCCGACATCAACCTGACCAACTGCACCATGGCCCTATCCACGGCTCCGGGAAACCATCAGTGGGATCAGGCGAGAAATGGCAATCCCCCTGCCGTGCCCGACGGTTCCGGGGGGGCGTACTACGTCTGGTACGGCCCGGACAGTTACTTCAACTACAGGGTATTTATTCAGCACATCGACAGCAACGGCAATCCCCTCTGGGCGGCCAACGGCATCAAGGTCAGCTCTGCCGACAAGTTCCAGTACAGTCCCACGGTCATCAGTGACGGGGCCGGCGGGGCGATTGTGCTCTGGATCGAGGGACTCAACAGCGGCGATTATGCCGACAAGAATTTCGCTGCCCAGCGGGTCAGCAGCGCCGGCGATCTCCTTTGGGGGAGTGCCGGCATAGTCGTCACGCAGGGGGGTAATGTTGTGCATCCGGAGATTATTCCTGACGGGTCCGGCGGGGCCATTGTCGGCTGGACCCACCTGGCGGGCAATGCAGACGACCTGTATGCCCAGCGGATCAGCGCCAGCGGGGCACTTCTCTGGCAGGCAGGCGGAGTACCCCTGTCCCTGGCCACTAAAGATCAATTCTCCCTGCAAACGGCCGTGGACGGCAACGGCGGAGCCTGGTTTGTCTGGATAGACAACCAGACGTCTTACCATGATGTGTACGGCCAGCATCTTGACAAGGATGGGGTTCCGCTCTGGCCTCAGGGGGGAATCCGCCTGAACTCGGTAGTGGGGGCGTCCGAGCCGAATGTCGTTGCTGACGGCGCCGGTGGGGCGATTGTCGCCTGGTACGATTTCCGCAACCATCCCATGAGCGGTGACGCCTATTACAGCAGCGCCTGGGACATCTACGCCGTTCACCTGGACAGTGCCGGCCAGCACCTCTGGAGCCCGGCCGAAACGCTGGTGGTCGGCGGAACGACGGTGACGGCCCTGTCGGAGAGCATCACCATGCTGAGCGATGGCCAGGGTGGGACAGTCATTGCCTGGCTCGATGTCCGTAACCGGGCCACAACCCTCAAGGAAAAAAAGGAGGTCTATGCGCAGCGGATCAGCGGCGCCGGCCAACCGCTCTGGTCCCCCACAGGGATTCGGGTTCTTGCTGCCGATGGCTGGGACATTGCGCCGGCGTTCATCCCGGATAGTGACGGCGGGGCGCTGATCGCCTGGCAGGACAAACGATTCGGCAGCGTCGATATTTTCCTGCAGCAGCTCAAGGCGGACGGTTCGCTGCGCTGGGGGACGAACGGCATCTGGGCGCACAGCGGTTCTAAAGACCAGACCGATCCGTATCTGGTCCCTTTGGGCGGGAACCGGCTTGCCATAACCTGGAACGACTGGACCAATGCCTACTCGTCAGGTATCGATTTCAAGGGTGAGATCGTCCAGCTCTGCACGGATCACGACGGTGACGGCTTGTATGCCGAAGGCGGGGTATGCGGCGAGGTCAACGCTGCCGATCCGCGCCTGACGGTCAACAGGACGGGTACGGGGCTGGGGTCTGTCCAGAGCCTGCCGTCGGGGATCACCTGCGGTGCGGATTGCAGCAGGCCTTTTGCCGTCGGCAGCGTCGTCACCCTGAAGGCGGTCGCGGCGCCCGATTCGGTCTTCAGCGGCTGGAGCGGCGGAGGGTGCAGCGGTACGGGTGAGTGCAGCCTGACCCTGACCGCCGACACCACCGTTCAGGCCAATTTTGCCGCGAGCCTGCCGGTAAAGATCGCCGAAAACCAGGCGATCATCTACACTTCGCCGCAGCATGCCTATAACAATGCCCTGAACGGCAACACCATCATCTCCCGGGCGCACAGCTTCAACGAGACCCTGACGCTGAAACAGCCGGTTGCGGTGGATCTCAAGGGGGGGTATGACAACGATTTTGTCAGCAACGCGGGGAGCACGGAAGTCAAGGGTCTGATCGTTGTCAACGGCAGCGTCACGGTCGAAAATATCGTCATAAAATAGGCGGTTGATTCTTTTTACTTTTTTGCCATCCTGGCGAAAAATGCCTCGGCACCCTCGCGGATCTCCTCGGGTGTCAGGTCCCTGGTATGGCTGGCGAGGATCCAGCTGTAGCCGAAGGGGGCCTGCACCGTTCCTGTGCGGTCACGGAGAAACATAATGATCAGAAAAATCAGCGGCTCATTCACTGGTGGGGCCATCGGTGGATTGGTGGACAGCATTAATATAGTGCTTCTTGGCAAGCTGGGTATAACGGGCCTGTTGGGTGTCAGCATGGCTCCCGAGTTCACCGCACCTTGGCTTTATAAACGAATGGTCTGGGGCGGAATCTGGATGCTTCTCCTGATGCTTCCTCTTTGGGAAAAACGGACCATGTTTCGCGGTTGCATGCTCAGCTTGTTGCCGTCAGCCATGATGCTCTTCATGGTTCTCCCCGGCATGGGCAAGGGCATGCTCGGCCTCGGCTTTGGCACCCTGACACCGGTGGTAGTTGTTGTCCTTAATTTCATTTACGGGATTGTAGCGGCTTATTGGTACAAGGCCACTAAATGAAATTCACAGCCATGAGCCGGTGTTGGATGCCGCAAGAGACCCGGGTTTGATACGAGACAAGCAGGGACTGAAGCCTTGATACAACAGGCGGCCAATCGGCCGCCTGTGCTGTTTCCGGGGCAGTTTAAGGCAGCAGGCGCCCGGTTCGCAGACTTTCAGGGTAATATCACTCCTCTTTCAGCCACGCTGTTCTCCCCGCAGGGTATAATGTAACCAGTCGGTGACGTAAGAACCCGTGGGGGACGATTATCATGAAAACAGCTCCTTACCTTTTTCTTGCCCTGCTGTTTGTCCTGCAGTTGCCCGTATCCGTGGATGCCCAGCAGACCGGCACCATGCGCTGCCGCAACGGAATCGTCTCCATTAACGATACTGTCCCGGATGTGATCAAAAAATGTGGTCCCCCTGCTTTCCAGGACCGGCGGGAGGAGACGCATCCATACGGCCAGCGTCACAACCGGTCTTATGAAACCAATACCATTGACGACTGGACCTACAACTTCGGACCCCAGGAATTCATGTACAAAGTTATCTTCCGGAACGGACGGGTGGCAAGGATCGAAAGTCTCGATACGGGGTACTAGACCTGTCGGACGTAGAATTCCGAATTTCAGCTATGATTTCCTGAGTCCGGCAGACTCCCGGGTGCTGGATTTCCCGTGTGCGGGAATTTGATCACCCATTGCTGCCACAAGGTTTGACAAAGCGGCGGAGTTCAGGAAAATAGAAGTAGTGCCAAAGCGGTTGGTCAGGAGCATGCACCCTATGAAAAAACTGTTCGCCGTTACTATTGCCACGTTCATCTTCTGGACCGGCGCCCTGGCGGGAGCCGCTGCCGGGGAAAATCGAGTGGCGCCGGTTAGCCAGGAGATCGCCGTGACCCTGGTCCCGGCCGAACACCTGTTGCGGGGCGAGAGCACGCTCTCCTATGCCGTTTCGCCTGAGACGCTCGACCTGGAACTGGATCCGGCAGCCCGCATCGACGGGGTGAGCAGCGCCGGAAAGGCTCTCGCCTACACGTTTCAAAACGGCAGGCTGACCGTTTCGCCGGCTGCAGCGGCAGCAGGCGGGCCGTTGTCGGTCAGCATTCGCTATGCGTTGACCAAAAACGACCCGCTAGCTGAGGCGACTGCGGGCGGCGAGGATCCGAGCTACGGCGTCAGTGGCATCATCGGTCCCCAGGGGATCTTCCTCGGCAGCAGCACCGCCTGGTACCCCCGGCCGGTCGTGGCACCGCTGCGCCGCACGATCCGAATCAGCGCCCCGGCCGGGATGGAGGGGATCACGGCCGGTGAGCGGCTCAGCCGGGAGACCTCCGCCGGGGTGAGCCGTTCCGTCTGGCAGGAGGCGCCACCCGTGGGGGATCTGGCCCTGTCCGCCGGCCCGTATCTGATCAAGGAGCGCAGCATCCCCGGTATCCTGGTCAGCACCTATCTCTTCCCGGAAAATGCCCACCTGGCCGACAGCTACCTGGAGGCGGCCAGCGGCTATCTCAAACTTTTTAGCGATCTGTTCGGTCCCTACCCGTTCACGAAGTTCGCCGTGGTGGAGAATTTCTTCCCCACCGGCTACGGCTTCCCCTCCTTTACCCTCCTGGGGAGCACGGTCATCCGCCTGCCGTTCATGACGACCACCAGCCTCCCCCATGAGATTGCCCACAGCTGGTGGGGGAACGGCGTGCTGGTGGACTACCGCCGGGGGAACTGGTGCGAAGGGCTGGTCACCTACCTGGCCGACCATCTGCTGGAAGAGCGCAAGGGGGGTACTGCCGGCCGCGACTACCGGCTGCGCCTGCTGACCGATTTCTCCCTGCTGGTACCGGGCCAGCAGGATTTTCCTCTGACCGGTTTCAGCAGCCGGGTCGATCCGGCCTCCCGCGCCATCGGCTACGGCAAGGGGGCCATGCTCTGGCACATGCTGCGCCGCCGGGTGGGGGACGAGGCCTTCTTTGCCAGCCTGCGGGAGGTGTACCGGACCAGGCGCTTCCAGGAGGCAGGCTGGAGCGACTTCACCCAGGCGTTGGTCGCTGCTGCCGGCCAGAAACCTGAGCCTTTCATGAAAACCTGGCTGGAACAGACGGGCGGGCCGCGCCTCTCCCTGGCCGACGTGGTCAGCCGGCGAGAGGACGGGAAATGGCTGATCACCGGCAGAGTGGCGCAGACTTCCCCGATCTTCCCGCTCCTTGTGCCGCTTCGCCTCGAAACCGCTTCCGGCAATTTTGACCAGACCCTGCCGCTCATGGGCGCAGAGAACTCCTTTCACTTCGTCAGCGACAGCCAGCCCCGCCGGCTGCTCCTCGATCCCGACGTGGACATCTTCCGCCTCCTGCCCGCCAGTCAGCTCCCTGCCAACGTGAACCGTCTGAAGGGGAGCAGGCGACTCCTGGCCGTCACGACCCCGGGCTGCGGCGCCAGCGCCGCCCCCCTGCGCCGGCTGCTGGAAACCCTAGGCCAGGGGAGTACCAGGATTGTCAGCGAGGAGGCGCTGGCCAGCGGGACCGGCCGCGACCATGACCTGATCTTCTGCGGCGTGCCGCAGGGGGCTGCGGCGCTGTTCGACCTCCCCACCGGCCTGGAGCTTGGCACGGGGAGCTTTCGTGTCAACAACGAGCACTTCAATGGTGCACGAGACCTGCTCTTTCTGGTGACCCGGCAACGAGCAGCTCCGGGGCTGGTTGCCGCCCTCCTCCTCCCCCTGTCGCCCGGGGCGGCCGAGGGTGCGGTGACGAAGATCAGCCACTACGGCAATTACGCCACCCTGGCCTTCTCCGGTGGGATCAACCGCCACAAGGGGCGCGTTCCCCAACAGCAGGCCGCGGACCAGGCGGTTTTTGCCGAGGAGCAGCCATGAAACGATGCATCGTCGTCAACTTCAACGAAACAGTGCCCTGGAGGTTTGCAATGAAACGGATAACTCTTTCCCTCACCATGCTGTCTATTATCCTCGCCGGTCCGCTGTCGCTCCCTGCCACCGGCCAGGAGCAGCAGACGGGCACAACGAAGGCAGCGCACGAGAAAGATGCGTACGAGAAGAGCATGCAGGAGCGGCTGGGGAAACTCGGCGCGAAGCTTGACGAACTGAAGAAAAAGGCTGAAGCCGGATCGGAAAAGGCGGAAGCAAAAATGAAGCAGCAGCTGGCCGAAGCAGAGAAGCAGCGCCAGGTGGCGGCACGGAAACTGGACGAGCTGGGGCGGGCATCAAAGGATTCGTGGAAAAAGTTTTCCGCTGATGTGGAGAAGGCGGCGAAGGATTTCGAACGGGCCATCGAACGGGCCATAAACCGCACGGAATAGTCTCTGCCCGCTGAGTACTATTTCCCACGGGAATGTACAGAGAGTTAAGGCGGCCAATCTGCCGCCTCTGCTTCAAGCGAATTGTTCTGTAATCAGGAGGTGGTGCGTATGGCCTATTGGCTTTTTAAATCCGAACCCGGCTGCTTCTCCATCGACGACCTGAAGAACCGCCCCGGCATGACGGACCATTGGGACGGGGTCCGCAACTACCAGGCGCGCAACTTCCTGCGGGATCAGGTCAAGGTCGGCGACCGCGTGCTCTTCTACCACAGCAACATCCCCGAGCCCGGGGTCGCGGGGATTGCGGAGGTCGTCCGCGAGGGGTATCCCGATTCCACCGCCCTTGACCCCGCAAGCGACCACTTCGACCCCAAGTCCTCTGCAGAAAATCCGATCTGGTACATGGTGGACGTCCGCTACGTCGCGACATTCCCGCAGCAGGTGACACTGGAAAAAATCAAGGCCCATCCGCTCCTGACCGGCATGCCGCTGGTCAGGCGCAGCCGCCTCTCGATCCAGCCGGTGACCCCGGAGGAGTGGCGGATCATCCTGACGCTGGGTGTCATCAACGGGGAGTGATGCTGCCCAGCGCTTCTTTAGAGGTCGTCGTTGGTCAGATTTATGAAGAAGAGTCCTGCCACCAGGTCAATGACTTCCAACGGGTCGACCCCGACATCAAGCCCGACGAAGAAAAGGTGCACTCCGGCGCCGAATTCTCCGGGACCGTAGTCCGGACCGATTCCGTCACTTACTGTGGCATCGACTACACTCGCCTGCAGGCCGCTTCGGCTCTCCAGTCCGACCGGAAGCTTGGGAAGGGGACGGTTACGAGGACCGGGCAAGCCGGCATAGACTGATGCATACGACCCCGCGAACGCTGAAACAACTTCGGTTGCCCGTACGTCAGCCGCTATTCCCGGTCCCACGCGTACACGGAGACGGACAATGTCGAAGACATCCAGAACGCGGTTGGGCAGGTACATGGCAACATGATATAAAACCCCGTGGGACTCGGTATCAGACGCTTCCTCCGCCGAACAAAGAGACGGAAGGCCAGCCATAGCTCCCACCAGCAGAAATGCCATTAATAAACGTTTCATATGCGCCTCCACTGCTGCCTTGCGTTGTAACGTTTCGCAACGAAGCAGTTTGCCAGCTTCGTTGCCGGCAACACGCCCCCTCTTCGCTTTCACACCGGGGAGCGCCTCTTGAGGTTTTTTGTCCGGTTGCTTTGCCGGGACTTTGTTCGTTTTGCTATAAATTTATTATAACGCAAGTGACCTTGAGAGATGAAGATGAAAGAGGGCTCCTCCCGGTGGAGACAGTTTCGTCACCCTCAGACCGCGGCTTATTTCTTCGCGCCGTAGCCGGTCAACTCCACGTAGCCGACGCCGCCTGGAGATCCTTCCCCCAACCCCTTTACCTTGACCGCACCTTCCCAGTAGCGGAAGGTGGTAAGCAGCTCCTGACGGTTCAGACTGGGAACGATTTCCAGGTCGAGATTGCCAGCGGGAATCAGAAGCCGCCAGCGGGAGGGGTAGCGTATGCCGCTTGCGGGGCTCAGCCACCAGTCCACGGCATCAATCCGCACGTCAGCGAGGGCCAGGTGCCGGGTGGTACCGTCGGCTGAGACGAGGGTGCCGCTGCTCCACGGGTCCAGACTGCCGTCGCTCCGCCGCATCCGGTAGAGCATCACGTCCCGGCCGTCGTCCAGCTGCAGGGCGAACCAGTCCCAACCCACCTGTTCCTGCTCCAGTGCGCTGGTGGTCCACTCTCTGTCGAGCCAGGTCAGTCCGGTTACCGGGAACGTCTCCCCCCTGACCCGGATGGTGCCGTCCGTTGCCAGACGGGTAAAAGAATAGTAGTAGGAGGCGTTCCCGCTGGCGCTCCCCTTGCGGAGCAGCCCCTTTTTCCCGTGGAGAACGACCGGCTTGAGGCTGCGGACCTCCAGGTCGATGGCCGCGTCGCGTTCCGCGGCGACAAGCCGCACCCCCCAGGGGTGCTCGCCGGTTTCCGTTGCCGACCAGTCATCCAGGTGGACTGTCAGGGGAACCCCGCCGGCACCGGCAAGACCGAGGGCGACCCGGCTGAACCGTTCCCAGCTGTGGAACTCTCTCCCTTCCATGTCGGTCAGGGCAAAATGGGCCATGTACACCTCATGTGCCCCCCATCGGGACGGCCGGGGGGAGAGGCGGGGGCTCAAAGCCAGCCGGAAAAAGGTCAGCTGGTAGCCGAAGCGACGTCCCCGATCCGTTTCCAGGTTGCCGGTAAAGTACCACCACTCGTTGCGAAAGCCGGCATGGGGGCCATGGTCTGCCGGGAAGGCAAAACTGCGCTCGTCGGTGACCCGGCTGAAACCTTCGCCGGCAGGGGCACCGAGCAGCTCGGTGACGCTGTAGCCGGACCCCGCTCTGGTGGTCGGCTCGTCCCGCCTGGTGAACATGGAGAAGAAGGAAGCGCAGAGCAGCGCGGCCAGGGCGGTGATGGCGAAGAGGATGCGTCCCATCCTAGTCCTCCTCCTTCAAGGCCAGGGCAGGCGGGGTGCGGGAAATGACCAGGGAGGGGTAGAGACCTGCGAGGAAGGCCGCCGCGAGGGAAACGGCCATGGCCTGCAGGAGGAACTGGGGGGTAACGACCATCTCCATGCTCCAGCCGAAGGAGCGGTGGTTGATCACGTGCACCAGGATGTATGCCTGGAGGATGCCGAGGGGGAGCGAGAGGAGTCCGGCCACTGTGCCGATCAGGACCGATTCACCGCAGATCATCCCCCAGACCTGCGCCGGCGTGAGGCCGATGGCTCTGAGCACGGCCAGCTCCCGGGCTCGCTCCACCTGCATCGCCATGAGAGCGGAGAGTACTCCGACGAAAGCCACCACCAGGGTCAGAAGCCGCAGCACCACCGTGATGGCGAAGGTCCGGTCGAAAACCGCCAGAGAGGTCTGCCGCAGCTCCCGGTTGGAGATGACTGCCAGCTGGCTCTTCCCACCCCTTTCGCGTATTTGTGCTGTCAGCAGCTCCAGGGGGACCCCCGGGCGGGCGTAGAACCCCATGCCGTCGATGCTGGTGTCGTGCCAGTGGTGGAGATAGGCGGTGCGGCTCATGGCGATGACACCCGCATCGGAGCCGTAGTCGTAGAAGACGCCGGCCACGGGGAAGATCCGCACTCCCCCCGCGGTGCGTAACGTCACCCGGTCCCCCCGGTGGAGGCGGTGACGATAGGCGTAGGGCTCGGAGATCAGCACCGCCTCCCCCGTGCTGAAGCTGTCCCAGGCATCTGCCGGCGTCCCCTCCTTGAAGCGATAGCCGGCAAAGGTGCTTTGCGGTATCTGCAACGCCATGATGTTCACCGGCCCCTGGGCCGACTCGATGGTCACCCGGCGCGTCATGCTGACGCTTGCCGCACCCGGTGCTGTTGCCAGGCGTGCCACCAGGGCAGGGTCGAAGATCGGTTTGCTGTGGCCTATCCTGGTGCCGACGTTGGTCACATAGATGTCCGCACGCAGCCAGCTTTCCAGCCAGCGTTCGACGGTCAGTCGGAAACTGGTGAACATGATGCCGACGCCGATGGTGGCCGATACGGCAACGACCAGGGCAGCAGTAGCCACGCCGGTCCGGGAGAGGGAAACTACCACCCCCCGTGCGGCCATTCTGCCGAGGATCCCCATGGCTGTTGCCAGGATCGGCCGGAAGAGACGGGATGCCAGGACAAGTGCCGCGGGAACCGTCAGCGCATAGCCGATAATGATGAGAAAGAGACCGGCGAAGCTGCCCGGAATTCCCCCTGCTTCCAGGTGGAGCACCCCCCATCCGGCAATCATGGTCAGAAGCCCGGCCAGGGCCGCCAGCGGCACCCCCTTGCGGTGTCTCGCCTCGATGTATGACCGGGACAGCACGGCCCGAGGTGGAGCGCCGGTGGCCTCCAGTGCAGGAAGTACGGCGGTGGCCACGGTAGCACCGATGCCGAGCAGCATCCCCTTGACCCATGCCATGGGTGGAAGGGTGACGCTTTGTACCTCAAGGACGAAGTAGAGGTCGTTGATGGTGCGGGTGACGAGGTCGGTGAGTTCCCTGGCGAGGAGGATGCCGATGAGAAGCCCTACCCCGGAGCCTGCCAGGCCGACGACGAAGGCCTCGGCGCAGATCTGGGCGAAGACCTGCCGCCGCGTGACGCCGATGGCGCGGAGCATGCCGATCAGCCTGCGCCTGCGGATGACCGAGAAGGTGATGGTGTTGTAGATGAGAAACATACCGATCACGAGCGCGAGGAGACTGAGGGCGGTGAGATTGAGGCGAAAGGAGCGGGTCATCTGGTCGAGGGCCCCTGCCCGGGAGCCGGCCGCAACGACTGTTGCCGTTGCAGGGAGAACGCTCCGAATCGATGCGAGGAGGCGTTCCCCTTCATCCCCCCGTGGAATGATCAGGTCGATGCGGCTGAGGCGACCCTCCATGGCAAGGAGCTCCTGGGCCGTGGCGATGTCGGTGACGAGAACAGAGTCCAGCCCCTGACGGCTGGTTTCATCGCCGTATTCCAGATAGCCGGCCAGGATGAGGCCCCGTTTTTTCCCCAACTCCTCGATTGTGAAGGAATCCCCCTCCCGGATACCGATTCGGTCGGCGGTGGAGTGCAGGAGCATGCCGGTGCCGGGAACGGTCATGAGCTCTTCCAGGACCTTGACGCTGGCAAAACGGGAGCTGAAGGAGCGGAGCGGCGGCTCCGCAAAGGGGTCGATGCCGATCAGGGTGAGGGTCGTTGCGTCACCATCCGTCAGGTTCACGTGCCCTTCGACTACGGGCGCGCTCCTCCTGACCCGGTGGGTTATTCGCAAGGTGCGGTACAGTTCTTCGGGAAGGCCGGCCACACCGCCGACCACCTGATGGGTTGCCTTGCCGGCCACGGTTTCCGCGGCAATGCGGAATGCCCGCCGGGCACTTTCGTTGGCCAGGTCCACTGCCGTCACCACTGCCACGCCGAGGGCAACGCCGATAACGGCAAGTACCGTCTGCCACGGGTTGAACAGGATGGAGCGCGCTCCGGCACGCCAGAGGATCATGACGCCTTTCCCCTGCCGGAAGCGGTCTCCACCAGCTTGCCGTCGATGATGGTCATGACCCGGTCCGCCAGCTGGGCCACTTCGTCGCTGTGGGTGACGAGCACCATGGTCGTACCGGTCTGACGGACGAGACGGTGGAAGATGTCGAGCACCTGCCGGCCGGTTTCGGCATCCAGGTTGCCGGTCGGCTCGTCTGCCAGAACCAGCGCGGGGCGGTGGATCAGGGCACGGACAATGGCAACCCGTTGCTGCTCTCCCCCCGAAAGCCGGTCCGGATAGCTCCCCCCCCGATCGGCAAGTCCTATCTCCCCGAGGAGTTCGAATGCCCTGGTACGGTTCGTCGGGGTGAGCTCTCCGGCGAGTTCCAGGGGGAGGAGGACATTCTCCGCCACTGTTAGCGTCGGGATGAGGTTGTAGAACTGGAAGTCAAAGCCCATCCACTTCCGGCGGAAAAGGGTTCGGTCCCGTTCTGAGAGCCGGTTCAGTTTCGTGCCTGCCACGGTAATCTCGCCACTGTCAGGAAGATCGATGCCGCTGATGATGTTGAGCAGGGTCGATTTTCCCGAACCGCTTTTTCCGAGAAGGAAGAGCCATTCCCCTCGTCCGACGACGAGGGAGGCGTCGCGGAATAAAACCCGTTCGCGTTCCCCCTCGCGCAGGCTCTTGGCGATGCCCGAGAGTTCAACAAGGTTGGCGGTTTCCCGTTCCATGGCAATTCACTCCGTCAGCCCGCTTGCGACCGTGCCTCGGCAAGCTCACGGAAACGTTTTGCCAGCTCCGGCCCCTTCGCCTCCTCCTCGTGCTTGAAAAAGACGAAGGCCCGCTCCCAGGGTTGCGCCAGAATCCTCTCCAGCCACTGGAAGAGGTCGGCCTCGGTATAGTCGGAGCGGCGCAGGCGCAGGTAGCCCCAGGAGGCCGTGCTGACGATCTTTTCCGCCGGCTTCTCGTCGGTATCCGCGGTGCAGAGGCTGCAGCCCCGTGCCCGGAGGAGCTCCAGAATGTCCGCGCTGAACCAGCTTTTGCTGCGGAACTCGAAAGCGCAGGTGCTGGCGGGGGGGATCAGGCCGAGGAACTCTTCCAGCACCGTCAGGTTGGCGCGGAAACTGCCGGGGAGCTGGAACAGGACCGGCCCTGCCTTCTTCCCCAGGACCGACAGGGTCTTGAAGAAGTATCCGGCTTCCTCGCCGACATTTCTGAGCAGCTTCAGGTGCGTCATGGCCTGGGGAGCCTTGAGACAGAATGTGAAATCATCCGGCACCTGCTCGCTCCAGGTGGTGAGCCCGCTGACGGTCGGCATGTGATAGAAGGTGTAATTGATCTCCACCGTATCGAATCGCTCCCCGTAGAAGCGGAGCATGTCATGGGGCGAGATCTTCTCCGGGTAGAAGATCCCTTTCCACTCCTTGTAGCCGTAGCCGCTGGTCCCCACATGGATTTTCATGGTCTGGCTCCTTAAAGGTGTTTAGGCTGAAGGCTGAAGGTTCAAGGCCTTTTTCTCCTTCAGTCTTCAGCCTTCAGTCTATCGGCCTGATTCGGTTCGCGCACCACCTCGCGGGGGTCTTTGTCCTCGCGCAGCCGGAGGAAAGAGGGCTGGCGCATGACTCCGTCAGCCGTCCAGCCGTGGAATACTACCTCGCAGACCAGCTCGGGCCGTACCCAGGTAGCCCTTGTCTCCGGCCTGGCCTTGAAGGGGCACTCCTCCCGGATCAGCGGCTCCAGCCGCGCACGGATCGCCGCCAGCTCCTTCGCATCGAAGCCGCCACCCGCATGACCGATGCAGGTCAGTTCGTCTCCGTCGTACACCCCCAGAACCAGGGTGCCGAAATGCCTCCTCCCCCCCCGCGGTGCGGTGAAACCGGCAATCACCCCCTCCTGGGTGAGCCGTGTCTTCAGCTTCAGCCACTGCCGGCTCCTTTGACCGATCCGGTAGACGCTCTCCCCATGCTTGGCGATGATCCCCTCCAGCCCCTTATCCCGGGCAACCCGGAAAAAGAGCACCCCTTCACCCCGGACGTGATCGCTGAAGCGTATTTTCGGGGCCTGCGGGAGAATCTTTTTCAGGAACTCTTTCCGCCGTATGAGGGGGAGGCCGGTCAGGTCGTGCCCCTGGAAGTGGAGGAGATCGAAAACGTAGTAGAGCAGGTGGCCGCTGCCGCTGGTGCGGTAGTTCTGCAGCAGCTCGAACTCGGGCTTCCCCTGGTCATCGACAACGACGATTTCGCCGTCCAGAAGAGCTTCAAAGGGGAATTTCCGCAGCGCCTCGACGATGGGAAAAAACTTCTCGTTCAGTGGGAGCAGGTTGCGGGAGTAGAGGGAAACATCTCCCCCCCGGATCTCGGCCACGGCCCGGTAACCGTCCCACTTCACCTCGAAGAGCCAGTCCGGATGGTCGAACGGCTCCTGCGCCAGGGTGGCGAGCATCGGCCTTATGTGGTGCGGCATCGGCGAAACCGGCAGCTCTGCTTCGCTCTCCTCAGCCTCGTGGCGGCGGATCTGCTGCAATTTCCTCTGCGTGAAAGATTTCGACCCTCCCCCCGCGATCATCTCCTCCAGCGTCCTGTCGGAGACCACCGAGCGGTTCTGCAGGAGAATGTCCGTGTGCGCCTCGCCGCGGTCCTTTTTCTTCAGGAGCAGCCACGATTTCTCGTCCGTGCGGATCTTGACCAGGGCGAATTCACCCCGAAGCTTTTCCCCTTCGAGGACAAATTTCAGGTCTCCTTTTTTAAGGCCGGCCAGGAGCAGTTGCTCGTTCTCCCGCTCGTCCCTCGCCTGCGGGTGACGGTAGAACCCCCGGTCCCAGATGATGACGCTGCCGGCGCCGTAATTCCCCTCCGGGATGACCCCTTCGAAATCCCGGTAGGCGATGGGGTGGTCTTCCACCATCACGGCCAGGCGCTTGACGGAAGGGTCCAGCGACGGCCCCTTCGGCACGGCCCAGCTTTTCAGCACACCATCCAGCTCCAGGCGGAGATCGTAGTGCAGCCTCCGCGCCGCGTGCTTCTGCACGACGAATACGAGCCGGCGCCCCTCCTGGAGTGCGCCCGGCCCAGGTTCGGGGGTTTTTTCGAATTGGCGCTTGGCTGCGTATTCCTTTAAGCCCATGGTGGAGCGTTTCCTCACGGATTCATAACCCCTCCTGGCCTCCCCTTAACTTAAGGGGAGGGACGGGAGTTTATGAGGTTAACAGATGGTGCAACTGCTGTTGTTTCGTCAACACCTCTTGAAACAGGTCCCCCGCCTCCTCGACCCTGGCAAGAGCCTCCTCCGGCAGCACCTGCAGCTCCCCCGGATCGTTAGCTCCGGCCAGCTTCTCCAGTTCCTGCCATTGGAGGGGGAAGGAGACGAACGGCTTTTCCCGTGCCCGCAGGGAGTAGACGCAGACCATGGTGAGTGTCGCGTCGTTCTGTGACCAGTTGATGAAAACCCTGCCGCTGCGGGCGGCCTTCGCCATTTTCGCGGTCACAAGCTCCGGGTAGTTTTTTTCCAGGATCACGGCAACGGTTCTGGAAAACTGCTTGGTGTCCGCAAAGGTGACCCCGGGGGAGTTCAGGGGGACGAAGACATGCAGCCCTTTCTGGCCCGAGGTTTTTACCCCGCTTGCCAGCCCCAGCCGGGAGAGCAGCTTCCGCAGGATCAGCGCCACCCGGGCGCAGTCCAGGATGTTCGCCGGCTCGCCCGGATCCAGGTCGAAGACCATGGTATCGGGGGTTTCCGGGGATTCTGCCCTTGCCAGCGGCACATGGAGTTCGAGGGAGGCCAGGTTTCCCACCCAGAGCAGGGTCTCCAGGTCATTGACCAGGCAGGTCGTCATCTCCTCGCCTCGTGCCCGGTGGATCTCCGCTGTCTGCACCCAGGGGGGGCGGTGGGAGGGGCAGCGCTTCTCAAAGAAGAATTCGCCCTCCACCCCTTCGGGGTAGCGCTTCAGGGTCAGGGCGCGGTCCCGCAGGTGGGGGAGGATGTACGGCGCCATCCGGCGGTAGTATTCGAGGACATGCGCCTTGGTGAACCCGCTGGCGGGGTAGAGCACCTTTTCCAGGTTCGCCAGGGAGAGGCTTTTCCCCCCGAGTTGGACGACTCTCCGGCTCATCGGGTCTTTTTCACTTCGGCCATGATCTCTTCCAGTGCGGCGACGAGATCGGCCGGTCCTTCTCCCTCATCGAGAGCTGCTTCGGGGGCCGTCACGGTCGCTGTGTCCTTCTTTTCACTGAGCAGTGCCAGGAGCTTTTCCCGCCGCTCGTTCGCATATTTTTCCGGTTTGAACTCTCCGAGCATCTTTCTCATGGTCTGCTGCATCCGGCTTTTTTCCGCACCATCGATCGTGGCGGCCTTCGGCGCAATGTCGTCAGCGGGGAGGATTTCCTCGCTGTAGTGGAGGGTGACGAGGGCCAGCGCCCCCGCTTCGCTTTTGACCGCCACGAGATACTCCCGCTCGGCCAGGACGAATTTTGCCAGACCGGCCCTGTTTGTCCGGGCCATGATCTCGGCCAGCAGGCGGTACGCTTTTTCCCCACCCTTCAGTGGGACGAGATAGTAGGGGTGATCGAAGTAGATCGGGTCGACTTCCGCCATGTCGATGAACTCGACGATCTCGATGGTGCGGCTCCGTTCCGGGGAGACCGATGCCAGCTCCTCGGTCGTTATCGGCAGGTAGCTGTCCGGGCCCAGTTCGTACCCCCTGATGATCTCCTCCGGCGGGACGATTTCTTCCTCTTTCGGGCAGAACATCCTTCGGCTGAGGGGGGAGTAGTCCGCTGCGTGGAGCATGCGGAAGGAGACCCGGCCGGGGGCGACGGCCCTGACCAGCCGGACCGGAATCGCCACCAGGCTGAAACTGATCGTCCCGCTCCATATCCCCTGCATTTCATCCTCCTTCGCGGACGTCTTCACGGCATCTTTGCCCGCCTCTCAATCGCACAATCCTCAACGTAACGCTGCTACGCCTGCGGTTGTGCTCAATCGAGCCGACCAAATCTGCCATAAATACGTCCGCGATCTCATGTGCTCAGGCCGCTTTCTTCAGGCTCGCTTCCAGCGCCTCGAGCAGCCTGTCCGCTGATGTCGGTTGCAGGACCTTGGGGCGCACCAGGGCAATTTTTTCGCCGCGGGCCTTCCTGTCGATCAGCTGCTGCAGTTTCTGCTGATGTTCGTTGACGAATTTCTCCGGCGCAAAAGGCGCTACCATCTGCCTGATCAGGTCGCTGCCGATCTGCAGCTCCCGTTCGGACAGGGGAATCTCCTCCAGGTCGAGGGAGCTGACGCCGATCACCTCGTCGGCGTAGCGCAGGGTACGGAGGCGCAGGACCTTCCCCCATGCCTGCAGCGCCCCGTGATAGGAGCGCTTCCGCATGGTCCAGGTGCAGATGCCGGTCAGGTCCATCTCCTGCAGCGCTTCGACCAGCGCACTGTAACCTCCCGTTGACAGGGGTGAATCCGGCTCCAGGTAGTAAACGTGGTCGAGGAAGATGGGGTCGATCTGCCCGGTGTTGACGAATTCGTGGACTTCGATCAACCGGCTCCCTTCAGGAACCAGCCGTTCCAGTTCCGCCGGATCGACGATGACATATTTCCCCTCCTCGACTTCAAACCCCTTGATCTGTGCTTCAAGCGGCACCGCTGTTTTCTCATGGGCACAGATCATCTGCTGGTGCAGTTTCACCCCATCGCGCCGGTGCAGGAGGTGGAACTGGATCCGCTCTTCCTTGACAGCGCTATGCAGCTTCACGGGGAGATTCTCGTTCCCGAAATGAATGGACCCTTTCCAGATCGTTCCTCCCGCCATTGCACCCTCCAGTGTTAACCGGGCCATTGGTCGCGCCTTGGTCATGAACCAAGTATCGCACAAAATATGACCCTGTCACCTGGACGGCTTTCCTGAAGCTCCATAACCAAATGGGGCGTGCCGTAACCGGCACGCCCCATTTGGAAATCTCATTTGTCCGTCTCTTTTCCCTTCTCCTTCCCCCGTGACCCGGGGGAGCATGAGTCGGACAGTCAGGTCTGCACCCCCATGCGGGGAAGGATGAACTTGTTGGCCACATACCAGACAGCAACAACAGCGCCGATGATCAGTAGCTCCTGCATAACGCACCTCCTTGCGGTAACTATATCAAATATTCAAGAAACAATATGCATGTTTTGTCGGATCATGAAAAAATCACAATTGTCCGTACCGCCATTTGTGCTACAATCCTCCAATTCAGAGCCAGCGCCGGGGGATCCCATGCCAATAACCGTTTTTGATGCTATCAGGGGGAGCATCCAGTCCTTTCTCGGTGGCGCCGAAGCCGACCTTGTTCCCGGCGACGATACAGCGGTCGACGAGTCGCAGGGAATTCGCGAGGTTGTTTATATCGAGAACAACCCCTATCTCTTCACCGCCCGCCGCTGCTGCATCCCATTCACCCGGGCCGAGGAGTCGTTCTGCCGGGAGCTGCTCACCGCCTTTGCCGCCATGTTCAGCGGCTTCACCCTGGAGGGGTACGCGGCCCATTTCCGCACGGCGATCCTCGCCTCCATCATGGACATCACCGTGGCCCGCTGGCTGCGGGGTGACCACAGCAAGGGGTTCTGGCCGATCCAGCAGCTGATCCAGCTGCTGAAGAACGTCTCCTACCAGCGCTACGAGGGGAAGCCGGCCACTACCGGCTTCATCGTCCATCGGACCACCCAGCAGAATCTCCGCTCCGTGGTCCGGCAGCGACAGCACACCCTGTTTCCCCTCCAGCCCCCCCAGGCAGTCTCCACCACGTTCTTTGCCAACCCGCTCACCTATCGCTACGTGGACGGCTCCAACATCTTCTTCCTGGCCAACGTGGAGATGCAGGTCACCGGGGTTATCCGGGTGGGGAGCAATGCGGTGAAGAGCAACGTGGAGCAGCTGACTCAGCGTGAGCTCTTCTCCCTTGTCAGCCGGGTAGGCAGGGGCGCCTTCGCCGTCACGGTGAACGAGGCCTCGGAGATTGAGGTGCTCACCAGCCCGGCCAAGCTGATCGTCCGGCGCAAGGGGGAGTGGGCCATCTTCGACCCGGACATCTTCCGCTCCTTCCTGGCTGACTGCATCGACCCGACCTCGGCGGACGACCTGCTCTGGACGGTCTACGCCCTCTCCAAGAGCCGTCACGGCACGGTCGTCCTGATCCACAGCGGCAGCTCCAAGCAGCTCGCCTCCCTGAAGAAGGGATCCGTGGGGGGGGACGACCCGGTTGGGCGACTCCTCATCAACGGGGTCAAGGGGCGGACCATCACCGAGATGAAGCAGGGTGGCGGTCTGCTGCGCCTCCTCTCCTCCGACGGCATTACCGTCTTCGGCCGCACCGGCAAGCTGATCGAGACCGGTTTCATCATCGACACCTCCCACGCCATGGAGATCGTCACCGGCGGCGGCCGCACCACCGCTGCAAGCGCCGCCTCCTTCTTCGGCAAGGTGGTCAAGGTCTCCCAGGATGGGCCGATCGAGCTGTACGACAGCGGCCGCCTGGTCTACCGGTTCGGCTAGCTCCCCCCGGTTGCACACGGGAACCGTTTACAGGCAGCGAAAATCGTGCTACAAGGCTGCTGCGCGACGATTTCTGTTCATTAAACCAGGGGGAAGCGGATGAATTTCAGGGAAACGATCAGGCGGGTGGTGTTGTCGGCACTTCTTGCCGCACTTCCGTTGGCAGGAGTTGCCCATGCCACCGAGGGTGGCGGCGGGGCCTATCCGAACGGCGCCGAGGATTTCATGGCCGGCGCGGTGCCGCCGCCGGGGAATTACTTCATCAATTATTTCAACTACTACTCCGCTGACAGGCTGAAGGACAACAGCGGCAACGCGGTTGACGGCTTCAAGCTGAAGGTCGCCGCCGACGTGCTCCGCTTCATCCACGTGACGGACAAGCAGTTCCTGGGTGGCTTCTGGGGGGTGCACGCCTTCATCCCCTTGGTCTACATGGATGTCAGCCTGAACCCGCCGGTCGCTCCCGGGCCGATGGACGACAGCCGGGCGAGCCTGGGTGACATCATCGTCGATCCGGTCATCCTCTCCTGGCACGGGGCCAACTGGCATGCGGCCACCGGGGTGGACATCTTCATCCCAACAGGCAATCACGACAAGAGCAGGCTGGCCAACGTGGGACGCAACTACTGGACCTTCGAGCCGATCGTTTCCGCCACCTTCCTGCCAGGCGCCGGGGTCGACCTCTCCGCCAAGCTGATGTACGACATCAACACGGAAAACAGCGATTCAACCGTCCCGGGGGTCTCGAAATACCGCTCCGGCCAGGAGTTCCATGCCGATTTCGCAGCGGGGAAGAAGACCGGCGACGTCACCGCCGGCCTGGCCGGCTACTACTACCGCCAGATGACCGACGACGAGGCAGACGGCGTCAATGTTCCCGGCAAGCGGGGACAGGTGGTTGCCTTCGGTCCGGCCCTCAAGTACGATTACAAAAACATGAGCCTCTCTCTCAAGTACCTGATCGAGACCGAGGTGAAAAACCGTCCCGCGGGGGACAACCTCTGGTTCAAGTTCATCTACGCTTTCTGAGATATTCTCGGAAGGACTGCTTGACATGAAAAAAAGAGGGCGCTAAGCTTTACTGCACAAGTTAGCCAGGTGGTAACCGATAATACTCAACCATCCGCGAGGATGGGGCGGAAAGCCCACAGGGTCTCACCGAGACAGCCGGGATGCCGAAAGATCATCAATTTCGTCTCCCGGCTTTTTTGCGTCCTGGCGCAGATGTCTGGAGATATCCCTAAGGAGGTATTATCATGTATCAGTCGAGGTTTATGGTTCTTTTCTGTTTGATGGCAGCACTGCTGATCAGTCAGTTGCCGGGGTGCAGTGATTCATCGTCATCTGCTCCCGCCACGGGGACGCTCAAGGTCGGGATCACCGATAAACAGAGCGATGCGTATCAGAATGTCGTGATCGCCATCAAGGAGATCCGTCTCGTACCGGCGGGGATGGAGGGGGCACGGGATGACGACCCGGGGTTGCCGCTCCTCGTCTCCTACGCCACCCCCCATACGGTGGACGTGCTGACTTTGCGCTTCCAGCAGGAACTCCTTAATACGGTCGTCATCCCCGCCGGGACCTATAACCAGGTGCGGCTGATTCTGGAGCCGAATCCCAACGGCCAGGGGGCAACGCCGCTCAACTACCTGACCCTGAAGAGCGACCCGACGGTGAAAATCCCTCTCAAGACCCCCAGCGGCCAGCAGTCGGGGCTGAAGGTCCTCGGCCGCTTCGAGGTGAAGCCGGGGGTCATCAATGCCATCCTCATCGACTTCGACCCGAACACGGCCATCGTCGACCGGGGGAACGGCGACTACAACCTGAAACCGACCGGCATCCGGATCGTCCAGACCTCCGACTACCTGGCCAGCTTCAATGCACTGACCGGGACCGTGGCATCGACGTTCAAGGACTGGTCCAGCGCCACCCTGAGCGTGGTACCCCAGGGGGGCAGCACCCCCATAGCCGCCGGCCGGCTCTTCAGCAACTACACCAACAGCCGCTGGGAAGCGCCGTTCAGCGCCTTTGTCCCGGACGGCACCTACCGGGTCCACGTCCAGTCCAGCAGGTTCAACGCCTATTCATCTCCTCTCACAACGGTGGCGGGAGGAGTGGAGGCGTCCCTCGGCGACATCCTCCTCGTCCCCGCGGCGCCGTGACCCAAGGACCGATGACCGAGCAAGAAGTTTGACAAAATGAAAGCCCCTAACTGCCACGGTAGTCAGGGGCTTTTTCTTGTCGAATCTTCAGGGGTTGCGTCAAAGGCCTTGCGTGATTATGGTTTGAAATAGAGAGTTCCCCGTAGCTCTGCAGGACACCGGCAATGCCGAAGGTGAGTCCCATCAGCATCATGGCGCTGCACATGGTCCAGAACTCCAGTTTGGTGCGGGTCGGTTTATAGATCTCGATCCCCTTCAGGCGGGGCATGGCAAAGTAGAAGACCGTCAGATTGAGAAACGCATAGGCTTATTGCGGTCTTGCCCGCTTGGCCCTGCGCACCGGTTTCGCGATGTTGGTACGTTCGAGATACCGGTAGTATTCCTCGGTCATCTCCTTCTGCTTTACCAGATCTTCCTGATCGACGACAACGACGTCTTCCTCCTCTGTCCGGGAGCCGGATTTTTTCGCCTTTTTCCGGGTTTTCTTCGGCACCTCTTCGGGGGTGGAACCCTTCACCGTCATCTTTGCCGAGGGGTTGTCGGTCAGGATGATGGTGCCGTCAGGCCCGCTGCCGTGGTAGATCCTCTCCTCCTCCTGCTGCTGCTGCAGAAGCCTGAAGTCATGGGCGGTTCTGACCCAACCGAAGATTCTGCTTTCATATGGCCGGGACCGCGGCGAATAGGCGACGCGTTGACCGGTTCTGACCTCCAGTCCCTCATCTCGGCCTATGTCGATCCATTCCTGCCGGCCGTCATCGCGCATTACCCCCAGGTATGTTCCGTGGTCATAGCGACGCAGCGAGAGGACCGTCGCCTCCACGTCAGGGATTTCCTCGGCAGCATTCCATCTGCCGGCGCCTTCGCACATCGATGCCGCCAGCATCAGCACGAACAGTGCGGTCAGAAAAAGGGGGAGTAAACGGCGGGGGATCATCGATGGCCGTCCCGGCAGATCATTTTCGCAAGGATCTGATAAGGGTAGGAAAAATGCTGATAGCCGTTCATGTATGCGCCCGCAGCGGCATTGCCGCTGTTCCGCGGATCGACGGGACTGCGCTGCTGACCGAAAATTTTCACGCTCTGCACTGGTTTGTACAGCAGTCGGGCACAGTCGAACATGATCAGGGTTTCGTATTCTTCCCTGCCCGATGCGGCATAGCTCTCCTTGATGGTGATCTCGTACCGATTGCGGCTGGTGTAGTTTACGCTTGATGCGTCGTAGTAGTAATCGATGCCGTACTCTGACGCCAGATATTCCCAGTCGCGTCTGGCCGTATCGTCGCTTACCTCGACCTTTTTCTGGTACTTTCCGGGGATGGATTCCGGCGTATCCGTGAAATGCGTGTTTCCGGATTCGTCCGTCCAGGAGTAAATCTCCGCGTTCCCCGCAGGGATGCACGCCAACAGCCAGGCGGCGAGAAAAATGGTGACCTTGACAAGGGGGGGAGCTGACAGGCTACTTGATTCCATTGGTACATTCATTGAGTTCCGCCTTTAACCTGCTGAATTCAAAGTTGAAATTGGACAGCCTTTCAGAGAAGTCCTGGTAATGAGTCTTGTAGTCATTGGCCATGCCGCATACCTGCCGGTTGAGGTTTGCCATCTCCTTTATCGTGACATGGCAGGCCTGGTACTTTCGAGACGGTGTCGGCAGTCTGTTGACGGCTGATTCGGCTTCACGGCGCTGGAGGTTTATTCTGCTCAGGTTATTCGACAGGCTTTCCGTCAGGAAACAGGGCTGTGAATTTTGATACCACGATGTCTTGTAGTTGTAATTCTGGCCGATGCATGCATCGGTATTGCTTATAATGAGGTCGACCGCGGTCCCGAACCGGTCCGCGAAAACGGAATCGTTTCTTTCCGACGATCGGTTCGCGCTGTTTCCTTCGGTGGATTTTCTCAGTTCAGCCGTGTGTTCCGCATAGAACCGGTTTCTTTTGGCGCTGTTCATCGAGCAGGTCATGAAGAGCCCGAGAAGGACCAGCAGGGAGAGGACCCGTACCACGAGCGATGATATCCGCCTGTCGAACAGGTTGCTGTACCAGGCATCCACATCGCGCGTAGCCGTTCTGAGCCTGACGAATTCCAGGCGCTCCTTTTCCTGCTGGCGCACCCGGGTCTGAATGTAGTGCTTGATGACGATGCCGCAAATGGCGCACGTCTCCAGCAGCGGCTGTTCGCAGCCGCACTTGGGGCAGACCATCCTCTGCCGCTGCTGGATGATCTCAGCACCTGTCCGCTCCTTGCGGACGTCGAAATGGGTGCTGCAGCGGGGACAGACGACCCTTCGTCCCTCCTCCGGCACCTTGCTCTCATCGATATTTCCGCTTGCCGAACAGGCAGGGCATTCAATTTTCATGGGAAAGCCTTGCGGGATGTATCGGGAACGCTACTGCTTCCCGAGCTCTCTGAGCGGGTCTGGAGATGTCGCTACCTGAACGGCATGCAGGGTCGCCGTGCCGTTTTTCGCGGTACCGCTCATCTCGTTGTCTATGATGTAGACATCCTGGTTGTCGTGCAGGCCGTACTGCCCGCTCCCTTCGAGAAACTTGTAATCCTCGAAGAGCAGGTGGTTCCCCGTGTGTGTCCCCCGAATGGCCAGGCGGTAGCGCGGCATCGTCTCTGTCCAGTCCATGTACCCTTCCAGTTTGCCGTCATCGGTGGTTTGAATGACCAGCAGGAACGGGTGCTGCTTGCCGCGAAATGTCATTTCTCCCTGCCAGTTCCCCGGTTGGAGCACGTAGCCCCTGTCGAGCTTCCAGTCGTGGCCGAATCTGATACCAGCCGCAAGCAGCGCTGCGATGGCAACGAAACAGAATTTCCTGCTTGTCAGCACCTGCCTGAAGAAGGAGGTCTCGTCTGCGGATGCGAAGGCGACGTCGTCCGGTGCCGATTTCCGTTGAATCGAGGTCTGGCCGACCCGGGCCCGGAACTTGGCGAAGACGAGACCGCAACGCGGGCAGTCATCGTTTCCCCGGGGTATTCCCGTGAGCCCGCATGAAGGGCAGGGGTCAAACCGGGCAGGGTCCTCGTCGGGGCGCCGCTCCGGGTGCAGTTCGAACTGCCGCTGGCAGTGCCCGCAGGTGGCGGTAACACCGGTTTCGGGGATACGGATATCGCCGACTTCTCTGCATTTCTTGCAATAAGGGCAGATAAAAATCATGTCATCGTGGTCTTTTCAGTCACGGGCGTAGTCGGTGTCATAAAAATCCTGGTGTCGGATTTCCTGGTTTCTTCGGCAGGGAATCGTTTCCGCAGCGCGCGAAATTTCACCATAGTTTCTGACATCTCTGATGTCAGTCCAGCTCTCTGTACCGCAGTTCGCTATAGTCGACAAATAATCCTGTGAAATCATGGTGCTTTCGATGCCGCGCCGTCCGGCACTATACGGTGAATTCCGGCCGTTGTAAAGTCGTTTAATGAGCACAGCCACAGTCGGGCAGGCCACATTGATGACGCTCGACTCAGCCCCGTGCATGGAGGGGATCACCACCGAGTGCCCTGCTGAAAAAAATCTGTTGACACCCTCCGCTCTGATATGTAAAGTGAAAATCACTTTCAATTGTGGCGGGTCCGGATGAAGCAGGCCAAGAAAAAAATCTTTCAGGAGTTTATCACCGCCAAGGGGCTGAAGAGCACCCGGCAACGGGATATCATCCTCGACTGCTTTCTCTCCTCCGACCGACACTTCAGTATCGAGGAGCTCTACCTCCAGCTCCGGGCGAAGCATCCGGGGATCGGCTACGCCACGGTCTACCGGACCCTGAAGCTGTTTGCCGAGTCGGGCATCGCCCGGGAGATCCACTTCGGTGACGGCCAGACCCGCTACGAGCACCTGGCCGCCGGCGAGC